>JAABUP010001082.1_pt1 | contig 57873 bp, 46 predicted proteins | sample 5559201 | NCBI WGS metagenome assembly JAABUP01 (sample SAMN10711887, study PRJNA513373) | rock metagenome | isolation source: Antarctica rocks | place: Antarctica | reverse complement strand
TGAAAACTTTATTACCAATCTTGTCGCTGGGCTTATTGCCTATTCATTCTTTCCCAAAAAACCTGCTATCAAGTTTGATACCTCATCCTCAAACCAAATTGCCTTCTTTTAAATCGAACTCAGGTTTATAATACATTTCTCAAATGCAAACCAACCTCCAACTTTTTCTCGATTCCAAAGTTTCCCAATACAACCAGCCAAATTTTATTGAAAATGACCCAATCGTCATCCCGCATCAATTTAAAAAAAAGCAAGACATCGAGATCATGGGTTTTTTCGCAGCGGTTTTAGCCTGGGGACAAAGGAAAACCATCATCAATAAATGTTGGGAATTGATTGAGCGGATGGATAATTCGCCTTTTGATTTCATCCAAAACCATCAGGAAACAGACTTAGAAGCTTTATTAGGTTTTAAACATCGAACTTTTAATGATACCGATCTGCTGTATTTTGTTTCGTTTTTCCGGCAGCATTATCAAAATTCTGAATCTTTGGAGGATGCTTTTTATACGGGTAAAAACAGTACCGCTGAAACAATGCTCAACCATTTTAGAAGTTACTTTTTTTCGTTGCCGGATTTCCCAAGAAGAACAATTAAACACGTTTCTTCTCCGCAGCAAAAATCTACTTGCAAACGCTTGAATATGTTTTTACGCTGGATGGTTAGGAAAGATGAAAACGGCGTTGATTTTGGTATCTGGCAAAAAATAAAACCGGCTGATTTAATTTGTCCCTGCGACTTGCATGTGGATCGTGTAGCAAGAAAATTAAAATTGATCACCAGAAAACAAACCGACTGGCAAACGGCTTTAGAACTGACGGAAAAGCTGCGGGAATTTGATCCGAAAGATCCGGCAAAATATGATTTCGCGCTGTTTGGATTAGGAATTGAAGAACGCTGGGGCGATGGTTTCGATTTGACCAAGATGGATTTTGATTGATTGCAATTTTCCAACTATCTTTAAAACCAAATATTTACCTAATGAAAAAGAGAATTTTAAGTTCCGGTTTTTTACTTTTTGCCTGTTTGTTTATGTTGAAAAATGCTGCATCGGCGCAAGTTAGCCCAACGGTAGATCATATTACCGTTTATGTTGTTGATCTGCAGAAAAGCAGTGATTTCTACAAAAATGTGATGCTGTTGAAGGAAATCCCGGAACCTTTCCATGATGGCCGACATGTTTGGCTGCGCATCGGGCCGCATACGCAACTGCACATTGTAAAAGGCGCAAAAGAAATTATGAAGCATGATATCAACATCCACCTGGCTTTTAACGTTCCGGTGATTGAAGATTTTGCGGCGCATTTGGATAAACTAAACATAAAATATGGCAATTGGAAAGGCGACAGCAAATCGCCGGAATTGCGGCCGGACGGCGTAAAACAAATCTACTTTCAAGACCCGGATAATAATTGGATTGAGGTAAATACGGATCGGTTTTAGTACATTAGGTTTAGATTGATTAAGTTTGATGTATGACAACACTTACTGTAAATATTACTAACGAAAAGGATTTATCCGTAATGGAGGAAATTTTGAGTCGTTTCGGTTTAAGTTATCAGATCAATACGGAATACGATTTTAAAGAAAGCGAGATTAAAGATTTGTTAAAAACAAAACAGGATTTTTTAGAAGGTAAAAGTAGTGCCCGCGATTGGAATAATATTGAGCAAGATCTGAACCGTGCCTTTAATTAAGCTCTTAAAAAGGGCAGAACTTGAATTGACAGATTCTTGTGATTGGTATGAAAAACAACAAAAAGGTCTTTCAAAGTACTTTCGACACGAACTCAATAAGATATTTCAAACAGTTAGTGCAAATCCGTTACTATATCATATTAAGTATAATACAGATCTCCGCTTTGCCTCATTAAATAAATTTCCATTTATTGTAGTGTACTGGTTTGATCCAGAACTAGATACTGTTTTTGTGGTATCGATTTTTCATACTAAAAGAAATCCTAATTTCTAAATTTAAAAGTAGTTTACAATCGTTTTTAAGGTGGTAAAAGAAGCATTACCAAAATGGCAATACTTCTTTTATCAACCTAAATTAGACTTACTCTTTGCTGCCGATATCTGGTTTTGCTGTTGCAGAAGTTACTGGTTTGGCATTCTTCACATATTTATCCAGCCATTGATTTTGTTCCCAAAGCTCGTGCAACAGGTTTTCTTTGCCGCGATAACCGTGTGCTTCGTAAGGCAAATACACAAACCTAACGGTTCCGCCTAAACCTTTTATGGCGGCAAACAAACGCTCGCTGTTGATTGGAAAAGTGCCCGGATTATCATCCGCATCACCATGGATCAGCAGGATTGGCGTTTTAATTTTATCCGCGAAACTAAACGGGCTCATGTCATAATACAACTTCGGGTCGTCCCAATACGTGCGTTCTTCATTCTGGAAACCAAATGGCGTAAGTGTTCGGTTATAAGCACCGCTTTCTGCCAGTCCAGCTTTAAATAAATTGGTGTGCGCCAGCAAGTTAGCCGTCATGAAAGCACCGTAACTATGGCCGCCAACTGCCACGCGGTTACGGTCTCCAACGCCCATTTCTGCTAATTTATTGATGGCTGCTTCGGCATTCAACTGCAATTGCTCTACAAAAGTATCGTTTGGTTTTTTGCCGTCTTTTGCCACGATTGGCATTTCGGCATTATCCAAAACCGCATAACCGTTGGTCACAAAAAACACAGGGCTTCCGCCGCCAATCGTAGTAAAACGATTGGCAGAACCACGTACTTGTGCCGCATCGGCAGCCGAATTAAATTCACGCGGATAAGCCCAGATCAGTACCGGCAATGGCCCGTCTTTCGCTTTGTCATAACCCGCAGGCAGGTACAAATCGCCAGTCAAGTCAACACCATCGCTTCTTTTATACCTGATTTTTTGGCGACTGACCCCAACCATTTGCGGATAAGGATTGCTGAAATTAGTGATCGCTTTATCTGCTATTTTTGCCGTCAGGTTTTTCAGGTAATAATTAGGTACTTCTTTTTGCGACTCTTTTCTGGTGATCACAATAAGTTTCTCCGGATCAATCACATCCGAAACAAATTCATACGTTCCTTCTGCGCTGCGCCAGATGATTTCGTTTTGCTTGGTGGACAAATCAAGCTTGGCCAAAAAAGGTAAATCGCCTTTGGCCGAAGAACCTGCAATGTTGTTCATCAAAATTTTAGTTCCGTTGTCTGTAGTTTGGATTACCTCGCGGCCAAACTTGTTTTTTTCGGTAATAGGTTCGCCGGGATTACTGTAAGCATCTGTTTGGTTGCGCTCCAATAGTTTTTCCAATGTTCCGGTACTGCTGTTGTACCGGCTTAGTTTTTCTGTTTGTTTGGATCGTAAACCTTCCTGCACCAATGCCACCGTATTGTTTCCCCAAGTCGTTCCGCGGTAGCGCAGTTGCGTTTTAAACAGTTCTTTTGCTGAGTTTGTAAAAGGGGCGTTCAGCGCATAAACCGCATCATGGAAATCTACTTTCTTTTTGATCAAACCGCTATCTAAAGGTTGTGCCCAAGTAATGGTTGCCGGTTCATCGTCGCGCCAGTCGAAATCCCTCGGCACATTTTGTGTGTTGTCATAACCGGAAGGCGTACCTTCCCTGGAAGGCAGTTCTGCCAGAACCTTGATGTTTTTTCCGCTCAAATCTGTAATACTAACGGTTGAAGGGAAGCCGGTAGCCGTAACCAGATAAGAAAAAGGTTTACGCAGCGTGCGTTCTAAAAAATATTTTTTATCGGGTGATATGGCAACCGTGGTATAAATTGCCGGTTTGCCAATAGCAGTTTCTATGCCGTTTTTATTTTGCACCAATTGCGCGGTTGCATAAAACTCAAACAATTGCTCATCATACGGCGACTTGATCAAATCTTCAAAAGTAGCGCTCGGTGCAGCTTTTCCTAAGTTTTGCTGAATGGTTGGCCCTTTTGGCATCAATGGTTTGGTTGGTGCAATGCTTGCGGGTTTAACCGTTACGCGGTAAACCACTGTGTTGTTGTCTTCCCACGTAAGTCCGCTCCCTAAAACCACATTTAATGGTTTTTTGTTGAGCTTTAATGCTTTATGCATAGCCACATCAATCTCGTACAAATCCACACTGTTGGCATTAGTTTGTGTAAAAACGATCTTTTTCTCGTCCGGGCTCCAGCTTGGGATTCCTGCCAATAACGGAGAGGGCAAACCGGTAACCGGGAAAGTCTGGTTGGTTTTAATGTTTTTAAGCGTGAAATTGTTGGCCACAAAGAGCTGACGGCTTGGTGCAAAATTATTGGGGTTGATGCGCAACCCTGCAATACGCAGTTCCGGCCGCGCCAGTTCTTCTACAGAAGGGTATGAATTTCGGTCAATCAATAGCATCCATTCGGCCTTGCTGTCCACGCTAACGCTTGGTGTTGGTTTGGCCAGGAGTAGATCGGCCATGGCTTTTGGCGGCATCTGGTAATTAATGGCGTCCTGTGCTTTTGCGCTAAAAACCGCTAAAAGCAGCAATAAATCAAGTATCGTTTTTTTCATCTTTTGAGTTGATTTAGTTTGATCTCTTCGTGTTAAAAATTACAATTTTTTTCTGATGTTTATATAATAATTTTAATAATAGGTTAAAGAATAGCTCTTTGTATAAAATCAGGTGCTAAAAGAAGCATTGTAAAAGGAAAGAGTATTTTAATTTTAAGGATTATTTATGGTTGAATTAACAGGAACCTTACTTCAATTTGCAGAAAAAGGCGAAAAAACCGGCTGGACTTACCTGCCTATTCCCGCAGTTGTGGCTTGTGAAATCAAACCAAACAACAAATTGAGTTTCCGGGTAAAAGGTTTTTTAGACGGAACAACGATCAGCGGAATAGCATTAGTGCCCATGGGCGAAGGCGATTTTATTTTGCCGGTAAAAGCAGCATTGCAGAAAGTTTTGGGCAAACGCAAAGGTTCGATGGTGAAAATACAATTAGAAATCGACTTGGATTTTAAAATAGAAATGCCACCAGATTTGGCCGAATGTTTTGCAGATGAACCGGAAGCTTTGCACAACTTTAACCAATTGCCTAAATCGCATCAGCATTATTATTTTAAATGGATAAACGAAGCTAAAACAGAAGCAACCCGAACCAAAAGATTGGCTGCAACTTTGGATGCTACTTGTAGAGGTTTGGGTTATGGGGAAATGTTGCGGGAGATGAAAGGGAAAATGTAATTGTACTTGGATTTATCTTGTGATGTAAACTTTAAATTCGTCTCTGCTTAATTTTATAAAAGAAAGAATATACAAGATAAGTACGGTTATACCTAAATCAATAATAATAGTATGATCAATTATAAAGGAATCAATATATTTTTTATGGTTTAAAAGAAGCATCAAAGGGAAAAGGATAACCTGATAAAATAAATATGCTATCTTTCTCATAATGTTATCCTTAATTGATTTTTTAGTATCCAAAGTATAATAGCCAACATTAAAATATCTTAATAGTATTAAAATTCCTGGAACTACAAATCCGGTAAAAACTAAAAAAGATATGATAAAAGAAGCATGTGCAATTTTGGAAACAATTAAATAAATTGTTAAAAACAAAATCAAAGTATAAATCAGTTTTGGAAATTTGAAATTGGATTTGAAGTAATTCCATTGCTGGCTAATGGCTTCATCGCTTGCTAATTTATAACATTTCTTTTCCATTTCTACCAAATCTTGGCCTCCGCCAAAATCATCTTTTATAATTTGGTTTACCGAATCTTGGAAAGAAATATCTTGAGGTTTTTGTTCCAACGCAGTTAGAATATGATCGTAAACTTCTTCATAAGTTTCCCGGTAAAGCAATTCATTTCGCAAGTATGTCCTTAAATTTTCTTCCTGTTGTGACGTTGGTTTCATAAAAATTGAGGTTTTAAATTTAAAATTGATTGCAAGTTATTTATAAAGTTTTGTGCTTCAACCATTTTATCAACCACATCTTTTTCTCCTTCCTCGGTTAATTGGTAATATTTTCGCACACGGTTGTCTACCGTTTCGGTAGAAGTTTCCAGCAAACCATCCGCTTCTAATTTGTGCAATGCCGGATACAAAGCACCTTGTGTGAGTACAATTTCGCCTTTGGTAACTTCTTTCACTTTTTGCGTAATTTCATAACCATACATCCGGTCATTATCTTCCAATAGTTTTAAGATAATGGTTTGCAATGTGCCTTTTAACAAAGGATTGGCGTTCATACTTCAAATATAAAAGAAAAAAGTATATGTAAGAAAATTACATATGTCTTTTTTTAATAAATAAAATTTAAAGCTGTTTAAATTTTGTCTGTTCTGTTTTCATGCTTCTTTTATGCCATAAAAATCTAAACCATGCGTGCTTTTGGCTAAAGCCAGTGCCTTTTATACTTTATCCGCGGCCTAAAGGCCCGTGGCAATTGAAATCAATAAAATTTGTAAAATTAGGAAGTTAATTTGCCATTTACCTTTTATGCTTTGTCCACGGCCTGAAGGCCATGGCAATTGAAATTAAAAATCCTTTAAATTATAATAGAAAACCAAGCGTAAAAAAAGCAGGTCAATTGCCACGGCCTTTAGGCCGTGGACATGCAAAGTTCAGGATTGGCTTTAGCCAAAAACTACGCTTTTATTCGCCACAATTCTCCTAACTGCCATCCTGCAAAAACCAAATTGCACATACTGTTTTTACCGGTATAAAATTGGTGTAAAAAGCTGCGTATGCCCTCGTATTGTAATCTTAACTGATCCTCAAACCAGCAAACCAAATCATTTCGCCAAATTTGTGCCGATGACAACCGATCCTGCTTCAACACAAAACCAAACAGAAGATACCATTGTGGCTTTGGCTACGGCCAACGGCTTAGGCGCAATTGCAGTAATACGGCTTTCCGGACCACAGGCTATCCAAATTGCCAATGCTGTTTTTAAGGGCAAAAATTTGTTGAAGCAGGCTTCGCATACGCTTCATTTTGGGGCAATTGTAGATGGCGACGTGGTTTTGGATGAAGTAGTGGTTTCGCTTTTTATCGCCCCAAAATCTTACACTAAAGAGAATGTAGTGGAAATTTCCTGTCATGGGTCTCCTTACATTATTCAATCCATTATTAAATTATTGCTGGCAAAAGGAGCACGCGCCGCTAAACCGGGCGAGTTTACGTTGCGGGCATTTTTAAACGGACAATTGGATCTTTCTCAGGCAGAAGCCGTTGCCGATCTGATTGCTTCCGATTCCAAAGCTTCCCACCAGATTGCGATGCAGCAATTGCGCGGCGGTTTTAGCAGCCAGTTACAGGTTTTGCGCGAACAACTGATTAATTTTGCTTCGTTGATTGAACTGGAACTGGATTTTGCGGAAGAAGATGTGGAGTTTGCCAACCGTGACCAGTTAAAGCAATTGATCCTGCAAATCAACAAAGTGGTTTTTGAATTGATCCGTTCTTTTGAATTGGGCAACGTGATCAAACAAGGCGTAAACACGGTCATAGCCGGTCGGCCAAATGCCGGGAAATCTACCTTGTTAAACGCTTTGCTGAATGAAGACCGAGCGATCATCAGTGAAATTCCCGGAACAACACGCGACACAATTGAAGAAGGTTTAAACATCAGCGGCGTTAATTTCAGGTTGATAGATACGGCCGGCATCCGCGAAGCAACTGATGCCATTGAAGCCATCGGCGTACAAAAAACAATGGATAAAATAAGTACATCAGCTTTGCTGATTTATGTTTTTGATGTGAACGAACTATCCGCAGCAGAACTAAAACAAGACGTAGCCAACCTGCAGCGGCCGGGAATGCCGGTACTGGCCATAGTCAATAAAATAGATTTAGCCGGTAAAAGAAGCATTGGGTTTTCTTTGCCGGAAGCCGTGAAATACCTGGAAATCTCTGCAAAAGAAAAGCAGCATATTGACGAACTGAAACAACTGATTTATGATACCGCAATCCGAACCAGATTGACGGGAGAAGAAACCGTGATCACCAACATCCGCCATTTGGAAGCCTTGCAAAAAACCAACGAAGCTTTAGAACGGGTTTTATACGGCATGGAAAACCCGGTAACTTCTGATTTTCTGGCCATGGATATCAAACAGGCTTTGTATTATCTGGGCGAAATTACAGGAGCGGTAACCACGGATGATTTGCTGGAAAATATTTTCAGTAAGTTTTGTATCGGGAAGTAAGGTGAAATGTAAACTTAATGCTTACCTTTAGCGTTAGTAAATTTGCAGGATGGCATGATCAAATCTTTTGGAAGTAAAAAAACTGAAAAGATATATCAGGGTGAGCGTGTAGCAAAACTTCCTTTAGAAATTCAAAAGATAGGTTTAAGGAAATTAATTATGCTGGACTATTCTCAGAACCTGAAAGATTTATTGGTCCCACCTTCTAATAAACTCGAAAAATTAAAAGGTAACTTAAAAGATTATTACAGTATTCGGATTAATAACCAGTGGCGTATTATTTTTAAGTGGGTTGATGATCATGCTACTGATGTTGAAATTGTGGATTATCATTAAAACGATTATCGATGGAAAAACTACCAAACATACCGCCCGGAGAAATACTTTTAGAAGAATTTTTAAAACCGCTTGAGGTTTCTGCCTATCGTTTGGCTAAAGCAACAGGCATTCCGCAAACCAGGGTATCACAAATATTGAAAGGCCGCCGGCGTATTACTGCTGATACGGCAATTCGATTAAGTCATTTCTTTGGCAATTCTGTTAAGTTTTGGATGGGCATTCAGGATGATTATGATATACGTGTTGAATTGGCCGCAAAGCAGGATGAGTTTTTTGGTATCAAGCAGTATTCTTTGGTGAGCTAACGGATTAGGTTTAAAACTACAAAAAACCAGCGAATCTTTAGAACGGGTTTTATACGGTATGGAAAACCCGGTTACTTCTGATTTTTTGGCGATGGACATTAAACAGGCTTTGTATTATCTGGGCGAAATTACGGGCGCGGTTACTACCGATGATTTGCCGGAGAATATTTTTAGCAAGTTTTGTATCGGGAAGTAATTGTTTTTTTTAAAATAAACTACAGAAACTGTAAAAATGCTTTTATCTGGCCCATAAAATTAAATTCATTTTACTTTGCCCGTTCCCAGATAGTTGTTCTGCCAAACATTGAAATACCGACATAACCGCGCAAGTACAAAGTATTGCCTTTTAGTTTCATCACGGCACTATAGGTTTTACCGCTTTTAGGGTCATAAATTTTGCCGTCTGTCCATTCCTCATTACCGTAAACAAAGCCAGTCAATATTTCGGCATTTAACAAAGGCCTGTTTTTGTATTTGGGGTCAGGATTTTTACTATCCTTCACTAACGTCTTTCCGTTCGCTTCATAAAGATTTTTCCCCCAAATAATTTTACCGTTGTATTTACTGTCCGATTTATAAATTTCAATCTTGCCGTCTTTTTCAGCAGTAAGCCACACGCCAACTACTTTGTCTCCGGGAGGACTTTGGGCAAAAGTAAATTGAAGCATCCATAACAGTGCAGCCGTTAAAAAGAAAAGTGCTTTTTTCATAATGAATTAAAATAATTGTGGTGGGTCTAATTTATAACAGAAGGTTTATCATGCTTCTTTTATGCCTGTAAATTTTGTTTATACGCTGTAATGATACAAAAAGCTGTGTATTTTAAGTTTTTTGGGTGATAAAAGAAGCATGAAAAATATCAAGCTATTTTTAATATCAAGACGGGAATAGTTTTAAACCGCCTAAAACAGCTTGTAATCAAAAAAGGGTTTCCAGTTGGGTGCCTTTTTAAATAACGGATCAGGTTGAGTTTATTTTGCAAAATCAACAGGCAAAAAAATCAACTATTGGTTTTTAATTTCTACCTTGTTTCCTATTACATAATAATCTTATGAAAAAAATTATTTATTCTTTGTTGGTGCTCATGGTTTGTTTCAGCAAAATTGCCAACGCCCAAAGTGCCGGTAAATGGGTTTACCTGTTTGACGGAAGATCAACAGCAGATTTACGGGGCTACAAAATGGACAGTTTTCCTGCCCAGGCATGGAAAGTGGAACAGGGTGCTTTAGTCGCCCAACCGGATGTTCCCAATGTTGACCTCGTAACGAAAGACACTTATACCAATTTTGATTTGAGGTTTGAGTGGAAAGTATCCAAAGCGGGCAATAGCGGCGTTTTTTATAATGTACAGGAAAATTCAAACCACGAATCCGGCAATGGAAATAGCCCTAATTGGCTGGATAATTTTGAAATGCAATTATTGGACGATATAGATTTTAACGACAAAGAGCCTAAACGCTCGGCAGGTTCCCTGTACGATCTGATTGCCCCTCAGCATAAATATTTAAAGCCTGTTGGAACCTATAATACGGGAAGGCTTTTGGTAAATAACGGGCATGTAGAGCAATGGCTGAACGGGAAAAAAGTAGTGGAATACGAAGCAGGATCGGAAAAAATGAATGCGTTGATCCGCAGCAGTAAGTATAAAGATAACCCCAATTTTGCTAAATCCACCAGCGGCCATTTGATGTTTCAGCACCACGGGCAAAAGGTATGGCTTAAAAATATCAAAGTAAAAAAGCTCTAAAAATCCATGATGCTTCTTTTATGCCTATAAAATTTAGGTGGTAAAAGAAGCATTCAAAATCAGTTAAACAAAACTTAAAAGGTAAGTTTCCTCTGCAAAAAATGCTATCTTCCAGCTTCTTTTAAGCTTTTGTATTAAAATGAAATTCTAATTATGCTCAACCGTCGTAAGTTTTTGTTAACGGGCACATTGGGTGCTTCTGGGATCGTGTTAGGCCCTAAAGTTTTTGCGGGGATTTCTTCCGAAAAGAATGTTGTTGCCAATTTTCCCATCGTGATTTCCACCTGGGATTTTGGGGTTCCGGCCAATCAGGAAGCCTGGAAAATCCTTTCCGCCGGCGGCAAAGCTTTGGATGCCGTGGAAGCGGGTGTAAAAATCCCGGAAGCCGATCCCAATAACCACAGCGTTGGAGCGGCCGGTTATCCCGACCGCGATGGGCATGTTACTTTAGATGCCTGTATCATGGACGAAAAAGGAAACTGCGGCGGCGTGGCCGCGATGGAATATATTGATCACCCGATTGCTGTTGCGCGTATGGTGATGGAAAAAACGCCGCACGTTTTACTGGTTGGCGAAGGGGCTACGCAATTTGCGTTGGAAAATGGTTTCAAGAAAAAGATTTTGCTAAATGCAGATTCTGAAAAAGCCTGGAAAGAATGGCTCAAAACATCCAAATACAAACCGGAAGTCAACATCGAAAACAAATTGTACACTCCTCAAAAATTTCCGGGTAACCAGTACAATCATGATACTATTGGCATGCTGGCTTTGGATGCAGCCGGAAATATTTCGGGCGCTTGCACCACCAGCGGCATGGCTTTTAAACTGCATGGCCGGGTAGGCGATAGTCCGATTATTGGCGCCGGACTTTTTGTAGATAACGAAGTTGGCGGCGCAACCTCAACCGGTGTAGGCGAAGAAGTGATCCGGAACGTGGGAAGCTTTTTGGTGGTGGAACTGATGCGCCAGGGCTACAAACCGGAAGACGCCTGCAAAGAAGCCGTAAACCGCATCATCAGAAAGAAACCAGACCTGGCAAAAACATTGCAGGTCGGGTTTTTAGCCATCAATAAAAAAGGTGAGTATGGTGCTTATGCCATCCAAAAAGGCTTTTCTTTTGCAGTTTGCAATGCAGAAAGACAGGATTTGCTGATCAAAGGCAAAAGCATTTTTTAAGGTTTTGAAGAAATGATCCGGTTGGAAATATGTGCCAATTCTTTGACCTCTGCTTTGGCAGCCCAAAATGGTGGGGCATACCGCGTGGAGCTGTGCGACAATTTGAAAGAAGGCGGGACCACACCTTCTTTTGCACACATTGCCCTGGCCCGTAAATATCTCACGATTAAATTATATTCGATTATTCGGCCGAGAGGAGGGGATTTTCTTTATTCTGACTTGGAATTAGAAATCATGAAAACCGACATTGTACAATGCCGGGATTTGGGTTGTGATGGTGTCGTTTTTGGCATTTTAACAAAAGATGGCGAAGTGGATATTGAGCGTTGCCGGGAATTAAAACAGGCAGCCGGGAATCTGGGCACCACTTTTCACCGTGCGTTTGACCGTTGCCGCGATCCTTTCCAGGCTTTAGAAGAAATTATTGAAATGGGTTTTGAACGCATCCTCACTTCCGGCCTTGAAATTAGTGCCATAAAAGGAGCATCTCTGATTTCAAAATTAATTAGACAGGCCAACGACAGAATTGTAATTATGCCAGGTGCCGGTATTCGTCCGGATAATTTAAAACAATTGATGCAACTAACGGGCGCAACTGAATTTCACACTACGGCAAAAAGTATTTTTAAAAGTGAAATGGTTTTTACAAATGTGAAAACCGATAATTATAATGATGAATTTTTAACGGAGCAAACTGATTGTAATATTGTAAAAGCTTTGGTTAAGATTGCAAACGGGCAGAACTGATCAAACCTAATTTTTATGCCATAAAAGAAGCATCCAAAACATAAATATCAAAAAGGATAATTTTGAATAAATCATGTTTTAAATTGGAGTTGATCTGATAAATTTAAAAATTATTTTCTAAAGTTATTTAATGTTTTTTAAATTTTACTTTTGATATTTATTCCAATTTCCAATAGTTTTAATGATGCTTCTTTTATCACATAAAAATCATCAAGCTGCTTTATTTTTTTAATTGTGCAAGATACAAACATTAATTTTTTTTGCTAAAAGAAGCATTGGATTTTTTGGTGAAGTTGGATTATTTCCAACCATAGTTATTGATTGGTTTTTATCAAATTAGCCGGCAAATAAACTTTTCAAATTCAGCAAAAAGCATTAAAGCCAGCCTAAAATTCAGGCTGGCTTTAATGTTGTCTTTTTTTCGGTTTAATAAAACACTTTTTACTTTGCGTCCCACCAAATCCTGCCTTTGGTATCCTGGGCAGTAGTGCCGTAAGCCGGATCTTTAGTCATCATCGCCTTGATAGCAGCGCTGTAATTTGCTGAGTTTTGGTTAGAACCGGTGCTCAGATCCAAAGAATTTCTGCGAGGGATCAACAGGTTTTGCCTGCCGTCCCATAAACTTTCTAAGTAAGCAATGGTTGAACCGTCGCCAATCCTGTTTGGTTGTCCGGCGCGCACATCTTCAAACTGAGGATAGCCGGTACGTTTCCACATTGCCCAAGCTTCGTCTGGCTCTGTCAAAAAGTTAACCCAAGCCTGAGAGTAGATACTTGGCAAACCTTTGTAAGGAAGCGTAGTTGCAAAATTACCGATGGTTACAATAGTTGCATTGGGCACGTTTGCAGCAGTAGCCATTGTTTTATATTGGTCAAACGATGCTTGCACACCCAAATTAAACCATTGTGCCGCAGATTTACCTAAACCATTGCCACCTTTTTCTGCAATTTCTGCCATCATAAAACAAGTTTCTGCATAGGTTAAATAGGGGGTTCTCATTTTAATGGTGCTGCCATCAACATATGATTCATCATCATGCATCAAATCTTTTGAAGACCTGGGATCAAAACCACCAAAGCCACCATTTTTAATAAATAACCGGCTTTGAATGGCAGATAAAAAGCCTAAAGTTTGTGTGCCGGAACCACTTGTAACTGTAAAGGTTTTAAAACGGTCGCCACCGGTAGAACCAAAGCTGGTGTTGGCTGAAGCAGGAAAAGCATGTTTGCCCCAGTAACGGTTTTTTGGATTAGTTACGTCATTTTCCGGCTGCAATAAAGCTGCTTGAGTTGCCGCATTACCATTTTGTTTTACAGTTAAGTAATTCTTATAATTTGTTCCGAAATCATTTTGGCGAACCATAAAAGCTAATCTTGGATCGTTTGTTGATTTTAAAAATTGTACAAAAGGGTAAGCGGCATTGTAAGCAAACAGGATCACGTTGATGTCATCTACATTATTGTTCCAGTCGCGGGTTTGATTGTATCCGAAAGAACCATCATTGGAAGAAATGATATTCCCGGCAAAGCTATTGGCAATATCTGTCAAAACGCTTGTTAATTGTGCAGGGTCGCGTTTTTCATAACGTTGCGCAATTTTGATACGAAGCGTATTGGCAAAAGACAGCCATTTTCCATAATCACCGCCATAAAAAAAGTCTTGATTGCTGATGGCAATTTGTGCTGTACTGTTTTTTAACAAAGTAGCAGCATCTTTCAGCTTTTGATCAAATGTTTTATATAAAGTATAATCGAAATCGTAAGCGGGCAACGGATACTGCGTACTGTTAAAAGCCTGAGTATAAGGCAACGCGCCGAAAACGTCTGCTACTTTCCAGGCTTGGTAAGTATCTATAATAGAACATATTGCTTTTAATCCCTGATAAGTTGCCATCTGTTCTTGCGGCATTAAATTGATCATATCAATAATGCGGTGCATGTCCCTTCCGTTCCCGTTAAAATAATCATTGTAATAAGGAAAGCCGGGATTTGGGCCGATAGTTTTTGAAGGGTCCCAGTACCGGGTTGACAAGGCAGATGCATCTGCGCCCTCCGGAACGACATATTGCATATAAGTCATGGTCGTACCGTATTTCTGTGCAGTATTGTTGCGGGAATTCAGGTTAAAATCTACAGTGGCACCAGTAAACAAAAACTCAGGATTGGCATTGCTTAACGTTTTAGGGTTGGTATTGATATCCACCAATTCCTTTTTACAGGATTGGCTTAGGAGGGTCAATGCGATCAACCCGATTATATGTTTATTTGTCTTTTTCATCTTTATAAAATCTTAATATTATAATGAAATATTTAAACTCACAGAATAGTTCCTGTAGAAAGGGACACCGCCGGTTATATAAGGTCTGAAAGGGTCATTACTTTGAAGGGATTCAGGGTTTTGGTCGCCGCTTAGGGTTTTGTATAAGTAAGCAATATTACGGGCCGATACACTTAAACGCGCACCTTTTAAACCGATTTTATTGATTAAAGGTGCTGGCAATCTATAACCTAAGCTAATTTCGCGCAGCATGATCCAAGAGTTCTTGGATACTGATTCATTTGCATTAAGATTGGTTCCGTAACCGTAAAAAGTATTGTAATATAACGAAGCTTTCCAGGGTTCAACCAAACCTTGATTGTAAGCATCCCTAAAAGTCATACCGGCAATGCTTACACCCGGTTTAAGCGGACTCGTCTGGCCTGCGTCAAAAACTGCATTCGGTATTACGCCGTCATACCGAACTTGTCCGTTGTAAGAATCAATGCGTGCTACGCCTCCATGTGCCTGGTCGCGAAACTGCAAAGAGTTTAAGGTAGTTCCTTGTCCGGTGGCATAACCATAAGCTTCAGAATATACATCACCGCCAAAGCGGCCATCAACTTGTGTGAAAAGGCTGAAATTTTTGTAACGTAATGTTGTGCTTATACCTCCAACCAAATCCGGTTCTACTTTGCCTATGTTGATTCTTTTTTGTGCATTCGTATAGTCGGGATTTACGAGATTGTAATCCTGCATATCAAATTTCACCGCCGGATTTGTGTTGGTTAGGCGGCTGCCGACCTGTATAACAGGTAAGCCTGTTTTCGGATCAATTTTTGAAGATGCCCCCGTTTCTGATGTCAACACACCAAAAGCGCCGCCTTCATAGGCGTAAACATTTGCCCCGTCATAACCTCCGCTTAGTTCCCATTCTTTTATACCGCTTCCAAATTCAATAATTTTACTTTTATTATGTGCCATGTTTACAGCAAAGTTTAGGTTCCAGTCTTTAGTACGGATCGGGGTAACATTGACCAAAAGTTCTAAACCTTGGTTTTGGATATTACCCGCATTCAGGAAACTTCTGCTGTAACCGGTTTCAATTACGCCCGGAACATAAAGCAACTGATTAAATGTATTGGTTTTATAATAGGTAAAATCAACATTTACCAATTCTTTAAACAATCCGAAATTGGTGCCCAGCTCTATCGAACGCTGCTTTTGAGGCTTTAAATTTAGGTTTTGTTTAACATCTGCATTAACCTGGGTAGCAGTACCTACTGATTGATTGTTCTGATTGATAATTGTACTCGGCGAATAACCAATCCCGGTGGCATAAGGGCCTGCAACGCCTGCATTGCCTACATAAGCTAAAGAAGCCCTCAGCCTTCCGCTTGATAACCATTCTGGCATATAGGTTTTTAAATGGTCATAAAAGGAGTATGAAGCATTTACCGACGGATAAAATACAGCATAATTATTAGCTCCCGGCACACTGCTTGGATAGGTTAAAGTAGACAGCCAATCGTTACGTCCGGTTACTTCGAGGTTTAAATATTCTTTATAATTCAAGGTTAAATCTCCGCCTAAACCAATAGTGCGCATAGATGGTTTTTGTGCACCGGGTGAATCATTGTATGGAGGTACATTGTAATTATAATAGTAATTATTAGTAAGCGTATTAAAAGAATTTGCCAGAAAGAACTGATTTGGCACGGCCAAACCTCCATTGGTGCTTGCGCCCCATCTTTCTGCCAGGCCATTTCCGTAGATTTCATTGATGATCCTGAAATCAATGTTTAAATCGTTGTTCAACACTTTTTTAGCTGCATGTGCCATAAACAACAAAGTATAATCAGTAGAATAACTACCGCCCGAATCATAATAACCACCTGCATTGTTCTTATCGTTGCCATAGTTTTTAGTTTCCCGGAAAGCTTTCTGAAAGTTAACATTTGCCCGTCCGGAGAAATCTAACCAAGGTGCTACCTGTGCCTTTAATTGTGCATAACCCAGGAAAGAATTTTCATTATTGCTGAAGTGGTTTTTATCAATAACAGAGAATGCAGACGTTACACTGTTTAAGTTACCAAAAACACCTGCGCTATTGATCGAGTTGTCAGCATTCCGGTAAGTAGCTTTCCAATCATTATAATTTAAGTTCCGGGGTAAATAATAAGTGTTGAAAGCTAAATTTGATCCTCCTCCGTATGCATATCTTCCCTGGTTATAATAGTTGGACGTTACTGTGTTTGCATAGTTGATCCCGATTTCGGTAGAAAATACTTTGTTTAATTCGCCGCCAACTTTAATTGCAAAAGCGTTTCTTTTTAAACTGTTGTTGGGTAATATCCCATCGCTTGAGTTATTGGAGTAAGAGAAACGATAATTGAACTTGTCGTTTGCACCGCTTAAAGCCAAGTTGTTGTTTACATAATTCCCATTCTGATAAAAGATTTTCCAGTTGTCTGGTTGCGGCGAATAAGGTGCTTTTCTGGAATGATCATAAATTACCGGGTGTAAACTACCATCCATTACCGGCCCCCAGCTACCTACCGTATTTGCCTGCGAACCATCGGGTGCAAAATTTCCTTCCCGGGTTAATGCACTGCCCTGGCCGTAAACATTTTGAAAAGCCATCGGGCTTTTGTAAATATTAGATGTTTGATAAGTTGAACCGAATTCAATACCCAAACCCTGGCCGGATCTTCCTCTTTTTGTGGTGATCACAATCGCACCGTTTAACCCGCGTGAACCATAAAGTGAAGTGGCTGCTGCACCTTTTAATACCGTAATAGATTCATAATCATCCGGGTTTAAGTTTTTTAATTGGGAACCGCTATCCGTGTCATCTGCATTTACAATATTGTTTTGAAGCACATTGCCATCTATTACAAATATGGGTTGATTGTTGGCCTGGCCAGGGCTTGAACCCAAAACCTTTGCACCCCTGATCTGGATAAAAGGCGAAGTTTGAATACCTGCGGCACTCATCACATTAATGTTTACACCTGCAACTTTACCTTGTAAACCGGTAATAGGATTAACTGTATTGGTTCGGGTAATATCTTCGCCTTTTACTGTTGTGGCAGAATAACCCAGGTTTTTGTCGGCTTTATTAATACCCAAAGCTGTAGTGATTGTTATTTCCTTTAACGCTTGCCCATTTTCGGCCATAGTAACGTTAATTGTGGTTTTGTCGCCTACAAGTATTTCCTGTGTTTTAAAGCCGATAAAAGAAAAGCGCAAGGTGGCATCAGCACTTACTTTAATCTCATAAGTTCCATCCGGAGAGGTGGAAACGCCATTCTTTCCATTAACTTCGATAATACTAACACCCGGCAGGGATTGCCCTTGGGCATCTTTTACGGTACCGTTAACGGTTTTTCTGTTTTGAGCATATCCAAGAGAGCAGCTTAGGATTGTCAAAAAAACAAGTAAATTTTTTTTCATTTTAATTCATATTAAGTAAGGTAAAAAATTAAGGCCATGCTAAACCACATGGCTGTCAAGGTTTATTATTGTATATAAAAGTTATTCTTTTTAATGAATCAACAGTGCTTATGTTAGCGTATTTACCTGCCTTTTACCATTCATACCGCAGCTAAATTTTAAACTTCGAGCCTGTTTAAATTTCTGTCAGCTTATTTTTTATACTTCTTTTATCACCTAAAAAACATCAAAATTCAATACTTCTTTTATCAGCATAAAGTTTAGATACAGAATTTATATTGATAAAAGAAGCATATAAATTATTCTAGATAAATTTAAACAAGCGCCAAGCAAAATAAATCCTGTCCTGTGTTATCGCCTGATTGCATGTATTCAAAATTTTTTAACTTGTAATATTAGTCTTTTACAACGATCATACATTAACTGATCGTTAATTAAATGGCACGCCTAAGTAATAAATAATATTTTAAACTTCCCACTACTTTTTTAAATTTTTAAAAAGTTTTTTATTTATCAGATAAAAATTCTAAATATGTAAAATATTGAACCTAAAGAATGACCGCCCATAGAATAGAATTTTTACTTAATTATAGTGAAGCCATTAAGTGTTTGTATTACAATAATGTATTAACCAGTGCAGATATCAGTAATTATACCGGTAAAAGCATCCCGCATGTAATTAAGGTATTAAATGAACTTATAAAAGAAGGTTATGTAGCAGAAAAAGGATTTGCCAATTCCAGCGGAGGGCGTAAGCCGCTCAACTATTCCCTTGTCCCAAACACACATTATCTGCTGTCTGTTGCTATGGATCAGTTCTCGGCACAAATGGTAGTCGTGGACATGAACAATAATTTTGTAAGCAAGGTAGCGAGCTATGAATTTGACATACATCTTTTGCAGGTAGAAACCTTTATTGATTATTTAAAACATTTTATAAAAGACTCCAATATTCCTCAAGCCAATATACTGGGAATAGGAATAACCATGCCGGGGTTTGTGGATACTAAAAAAGGCGTTAATTACACTTTTTTAAAAACAGATGGCCAAACGCTGGTAGAATATATCCAGCAAAATATTTCGATACCGGTTTTTTTAGACAACGATTCTACGGCAATTGCCCTGGCCGAGCAAAAGTTTGGTGTGGCTGCAAATATAAAAAATGTCATGGTACTAAATTTGGGCTGGGGAATTGGTTTGGGAATGATCCTAAATGATAAAATCTTTAGGGGCAACAACGGCCTTGCCGGCGAATTCAGCCATATACCACTTTTTAAAAATGGTAAACTGTGCAATTGCGGCAAACACGGCTGCTTGGAAACGGAAGCTTCCTTAATTGCCGTAACCGCAATCGCTAAACAGGGCGTAAAGCAGGGACAAATTACCAGCCTGGCCAATTATAAAGAGGTTAATGCAGATAACATTATTGCCGAAGCGATTAAAGGCGATGTGTTTTCGGTAAGGCTAATCTCAGAAGCGGCCTACCACGTAGGCGAAGGGTTGGCTATACTGATCCACCTGATGAACCCGGCAGCTATAGTTTTAAGTGGTAAAGGAAGCATTGTAGGTAAATTGTGGCTGGCACCTATTCAGCAAGCCATTAACGAACATTGCATCCCTATGCTCACGCATCATACAGAATTGATCATATCCAATTTAAACACCAAAGCCCAGTTGCTCGGCGGTGCTGCATTGGTAGTAGAAAATTTCGGTAAAAAACTGGAAGATAAAATAACAGCCATAGAAGAGGGTGTTTATGTAAATAGTTAAACTTGTTAATATAAAACTTAGTTGGAAATTTTTTTGAAGGAATACAAACAACCTTCCCGGCATTTGCTAAAAATATAGTGCTAAAAGAAGCATCATGCTTTAAAATTGATTAATTAAATTGTGATTGAACCATAAAACCTTGCAAAATTTAATCTGCTGCCCAATCCATAATATTTTAACAAAGCTTATTGAAATGAAGTGTTTGAAAACTTTTGCTATTGCTCTTTTTAGCACTGTTTTTTTAATGCCTGCTTTGAAAGCACAAACTTTTTATGAATTAAATTCGGGATGGAAATGTGCCCCAATTTCGGAAGTGAAAAAAAACGGAGCTGTATTACCTCAAAACAACTATTCCATTAATAACTGGATGCCAGCCACCGTTCCCGGAACCGTTTTGACCACGCTGCTCAACAATGAAAAAGTGCCCAACCCTTTTTATGGGATGAACAACGAGCGCATCAAAGATATTTACGTTACCGGCCGAGATTATTATACGTATTGGTTTGTAAAAGATTTTGAGGAAGCGGCGCCAACAAACGGCAACCAGGTTTATTTAAACTTTCGCGGTGTTAATTATAGTTGCCAAGTTTTTTTAAATGGAAAAAAGGTAAACCCGAAAACGCATGTTGGCATGTTTTTGCGCCAGTCGTACAATATTACTTCGTTAATCAACAAAGACGGGAAAAATAGATTGGCCGTTTTGGTTTATCCGCCCGATCCGGTTGGAAACCCAAACGGCGGACAAGGCGGTGACGGCCGGATTGCCAAAGGTGTGGGCTTGCAATATACAGCCGGTTGGGATTGGATCCAGCCAATGCGCGACCGGAACACCGGCATTTGGGATAAAGTTACGATCGAAAAAACGGGAGAAATTAATTTGCTGAATCCGCACATAATTACTGTAGTTCCGGGCATTCGCAAAGTTTCGGGCGATCAACAGCCAGCCATTATCAAAGCATCGGCAGAACTGCAAAACGCAACAAATCATGCGGTAAAAGGAGTATTGCAGTATGTGATAGATGGAAATACGGTATCTAAAACGGTAACGCTTCAACCTAATTCTATAAAGGAAATTTCGCTTGCTGATCTCACCTTAAAAAATCCAAAATTGTGGTGGCCAAATGGTTACGGCCCGCAAAATCTGTACAAGCTCAACATGCAATTTTTGACTGTCGGGAACAAGCTTTCCGACCAGGAAAATGTAACTGTCGGCATAAGGGAGATTACGACAAGCTGGAACAACGAAACGCACAGCCGACAGGTGGAAGTGAACGGACAAAAAATATTCATCAAAGGCGGCAACTGGGTCATTTCTGATGCCATGCTCCGTTTTTCAGACGCACGGTATGATGCGGAAGTCCGTTTTCACCGGGACATGAACCTCAACCTGATCCGAGTTTGGGGAGGCGCGCTGGTAGAACGGCCGGAATTTTATCAGGATTGCGACAAATATGGCATGTTGGTTTTCCAGGACTTTTGGATTTCCGGTGATGCAAACGGCAAATGGACAGACCCGATGAAAACTGAAGATCAGTGGATTCGGCGCAAATATCCCGACGACCATCAATTGTATCTAAAATCAGCAGCAGACCAGATCAAAATGGTGCGCAATCATGCTTCCTTAGCTATTTGGTGCGGCGGAAATGAAATCACGCCGCCGGAAGATATTCTGCTTCCGCTGCGCGATTCGATCCTGCCAAAATTAGATGGCACACGATGGTTTGTAGAATATTCAAATTCGGATAAAATGTCGCTGAACACTTCGGGCGGAAACGGAGACGGACCTTACGGGATTCAACCGATTTCGGCTTTTTGGGAAGATCGGACGTTTCCATTTAATTCGGAAATTGGTTCGGTTGGTTTGGGTGATTACGAATCGCTGCAACGTTTTATCCCCGAAAAAAACCTGGTCGCACCGCTTTATTCAACTCAAAATAAAACCAGTAAAGTTGATTCTGTTTGGGATTATCACAAATACATCAGTTATGATGCTTTTATTGATCCTTACGGAAAAGCAAAAGACGTAAAAGACTTTGCAGCCAAAGCACAATTGGTCAATTACGATCAGTACCGCGCTTTGATGGAAGGTTTCAGTTCGCATATGTGGAGCTGGTACACCGGCACGATCATCTGGAAAACGCAAAACCCGTGGACTGCTATGCGCGGACAGATGTACGATTATTACCTCGACCCAAATGCTTGTTTATACGGATTGCACAACGGCAGCGAACCGCTGCATGCCATGTACAATCCGGTTACGGGCATGGTTTCTATCGTTAACAATACTTTTGAAACGAAACGCGATTTGATGTTGACCGTTAAAACCATTGGGATGAATGGTGAAGAAGGTTTGGTTACGCAGGTTTTTGTAGAAGTGCAGCCTTCATCGGTTAAAGGTTTTTTGCCGGTAAAAACAGTATTGGATAAGCGTACGCGTGATAAAGGTGCTTTTTTGTGCCTGCAAATCTTCGACAAAAACAAAAACAAGCTGAGCGAAAATATTTACTGGATAAAAGATGCATCGGGCAATTATTCAGGCTTGCAGTCTATGGCAGCATCGCAACTGCAAATTGATGCAAACAAAGCAGCAAATGGAAATATTGAAGTAACTTTAACCAATCCGGCAAAAGCACCGCTGGCGTTTTTTAACCGTTTATCGCTGGTAAACCCGGCAACGCACCAAAGGGTTTTACCGGTTTTTTATTCGGATAATTACATTTCGGTATTGCCCGGCGGACAAAAAAAGGTGATGCTGGAGTATCAGCCAAAAACCGGGCAGCAAATGCTGCAGCTTTCGGTCAGCGGTTGGAATTTGCCCGAAAAATTGATTACGATAAAATAAGCGTTTGCTTAAATACATAAAATTTAATCAACCTAAAAACCAAAACAACACGTATGGCGCGTTTAAATTTGTTGGAAGAAACCCGGTATGAAAAGCTGCCGGTAACGGTGTATCCTGATGCTTCTTTTGCCTCCAAAAAAGTGGCAAAGCGGATAGCTGACTTAATCACCGCTAAAAATGACAAAGGCGAAAAAACGATTTTAGGACTGGCTACCGGTGCCACACCGGTAAAAGTTTATGCCGAGCTGGTAAGGTTGCACTGCGAAGAAGGCTTGAGCTTTGCTAACGTAATTACCTTCAATTTGGACGAATATTTCCCGATGAAGCCGGATGCGGTGCAAAGCTACGTAACGTTTATGAACGAAAACCTGTTTGACCATATCGACATCCCAAAGGAAAACATCAACATCCCGGACGGAACGCTAAAGCAGGAAGATGTTGCCGCTTTTTGTTTGGAATATGAAAAAAAGATCAGCAGTTACGGTGGTTTGGATCTGCAGGTGCTGGGCATTGGCCGTACCGGCCACATCGGTTTTAACGAACCTGGTTCGGCCCCAAACTCCGGTACGCGTTTGGTTACTTTGGATGATTTGACCAGAAGGGATGCTTCCCATGATTTTGGCGGAAAAGAAAACGTGCCGGTAAAAGCCATCACGATGGGTATCGGAACGATTTTTAAAGCACGCGAAATTATCCTGATGGCCTGGAACTATAAAAAGGCTTCGATCATCAAAAAAGCGGTAGAAGGCGAGATTTCTTCGGATGTACCGGCCACTTACCTGCAACTTTCAGAAAACGTAGAGTTTGTTTTAGATGAAGAAGCTGCTGCCGGACTAACCCGTTTTAACACGCCCTGGCTGGTTAAAGATTGCCTGTGGGCAGAAAAACTGATCAAGAAAGCAGTGATCTGGCTGGCCACTACGGTAAACAAACCAGTATTAAAACTAACCGAAGAAGATTACAACAACCACGGCATGGCGCAACTGGCCACCGAAAAAGGGCCGGTTTACAACATTAATATTGATATTTTTAACCAAGTGCAACACACCATTACCGGCTGGCCGGGCGGAAAGCCAAATGCGGATGACAGCCAGCGGCCGGAACGTGCCGAACCGGCTAAAAAACGGGTAATTGTGTTTTCGCCGCACCCCGATGATGATGTAATTTCTGTTGGCGGAACCTTTATCCGTTTGGTAGATCAGGGACATGATGTGCATGTGGCTTACCAAACTTCGGGCAACAATGCAGTTTGGGACGATGACGCCCTGCGTTATGTAGAATTTGCCATTGATTTTGCCAAAAGCCAGCATCAGGAAACCACGCAACTGGAAGGATTGTACCGCAGCATGCGTGACTTCTCCCAAAACAAACACCCCAACCAGGATGACCCGAAGGAATTGAAAACGGTAAAAGGCCTGATCCGCAAAGGCGAAGCAATTGCCGGGGCGCGTTTTGCAGGCGTGCCGGATGACCATATCCATTTTATGGACCTGCCGTTTTACGACCGTTTAAAAACACAGAAAAAGGTGGGTTTTGAAGATGACATCCAGGAAAACATCAAACTGCTGCAGGAAGTGAAACCGCACCAGATTTTTGCTGCCGGGGATTTTGCCGATCCGCACGGGACGCATAAAATCTGTTTTGATATTATGGTAGAAGCATTGAAGCGTTTAAAAGACGAAGATTGGACAAAAAACTGCTGGATATGGCTGTACCGCGGTGCCTGGCACGAGTTTGAAACTTACGAAATCGAGATGGCCGTACCGCTTTCGCCGCAGGAAGTGGTCCGCAAACGGCTGGCTATCTACAAACACCAGTCGCAAAAAGATTTACCGGTTTTCCCAGGCGATGACGCGCGTGAATTTTGGGTGAGGGCAGAAGACCGTAACCGCGAAACGGCCTGTGCTTATGATAAACTCGGATTAGCCGAATACGAAGCGATGGAAGCTTTTGTGCGGTACAAACTGGATTGATGCTTCTTTTAGCAAGGTTGTCATCCCGACGATAGGAGGGATCTTCATCGAAGCAAAAGAGGAAACTTGTATTGTTAGATGAAGATTTCTCCCTACGGTCGAAATGACAAAAAAACAATGCTTCTTTTATCACATAAAATTTAGTACATCAATCAAAAAAATATGACAACAGTTTCCAGCCCAGCCACTTCCTCCGATTCAAACCCGGATAAAAGTGCTAAAGCCATCCTGATCATTGGTGCCTTGTTTTTCATTTTTGGTTTTGTAACCTGGATGAATTCCGTTTTGATCCCTTATTTAAAATTGGCCTGCGAACTGAACAATTTTGAATCTTACTTAGTTGCCTTTGCTTTTTATATTTCTTATTTGGTGATGGCTATTCCTTCTGCCTGGCTGCTGCGGATAACCGGTTTTAAAAATGGTATGTCAGCCGGTTTGGCCATTATGGCTGTCGGTGCGCTGATTTTTATTCCGGCTGCGCTCACCCGGACTTACATCCTGTTTTTACTGGGTTTGTTCGTGCAGGGAACAGGTTTGGCGGTGCTGCAAACAGCTTCTAATCCGTACATCACGATTTTAGGCCCGGCGGAAAGTGCAGCGAAACGGATCAGTATTATGGGCATCTGTAATAAAGTTGCTGGTTCTATTGCGCCGATTGTTTTGGGTGCGGTCACTTTAAAAGATGCCGATGGGCTAAAAGCAAGGTTAATCTCGATGCCCACAGCACAAAAAGTACAGGAACTGAACGGACTTGCCCACCGCGTCATCACACCTTATATCGTAATTGTCATCATTCTGGTAATCCTGGCAATCCTGATCTCCTTTTCCACCCTGCCCGAAATCGATACCGACCGCGAAGATGAAACCGTAGCCGCTGCCAACACCAACAAAACCAGTATTTTCCAGTTCCCGCATTTGCTGCTGGGTGTTTTTACCTTGTTTTTATATGTGGGCGTGGAAGTTCTGGCCGGAGATTCCATCATCAGTTATGGTGCAAGCCAGGGCATTCCTTTATCAACAGCAAAATTCTTTACCACCTGTACTTTATTTGGGATGATTATGGGTTACATCACCGGGATTATCTGCATCCCAAAATATTTTAAGCAGGAGCAGGCCTTGAAAGTTTCGGCAGTTTTGGGCGTTGTTTTTTCGCTGGCAGCCATTTCTACAACCGGCTATGTTTCCGTTTTATTTATCGCGATTTTGGGTTTGGCCAATTCGCTTTTGTGGCCTGCGATCTGGCCGCTGGCGATTGCCGGTTTGGGCAGGTTTACCAAAATCGGTTCTTCTTTTATGATCATGGCCATTGCCGGCGGTGCTTTAATTCCTTTGGCTTACGGCCGTTTGGCAGATGCGGTCAATCCAACCCACGCTTACTGGATTCTGGTTCCATGTTATCTGTTCATTTTATTTTACGGGATAAAAGGACATACGATTGGCTTAAAACCTAATCCTAAAATTAAAGGGGTTTATCCGGTCGCAGAGTGAGTTAATAGTTCATTGTCAATACATGAAAACAAATATTTAAAACCTAATACCTTTTACTTATGAAAAGAAGCAAATTTCTCCAACAAGCCGGATTGTTGTCTGCCGGAATATTAATAGATAAAAGTGGTTTTACCGGAATTGCCGCCCGGGCAAGTAACCGTCCGCCTTTGGCCAAAAGAAACTTCACCAGCAAAGCGGTGGAAGATGCGATCACCCAGTTCAAAGCCAAAGTAAAAGACGAAGAACTGGCCTGGCTGTTTGAAAACTGTTTCCCGAACACACTCGATACCACTGTTTTTTATGCCATAAAAGAAGCACGGCCGGACACTTATGTCATCACCGGCGATATTGATGCGATGTGGCTGCGCGATAGCTGCGCGCAAGTTTGGCCTTATCTGCCTTTCCTGAAAAAGGACGAAAAGCTGCGCGAACTGATTGCAGGCGTAATCAACCGGCAGGCGCATTGTGTTTTGGAAGATCCTTATGCCAACGCTTTTTATAAAGACGACAGCAAGATCAGCGAGTGGAAAACCGACCGCACCGATATGAAACCCGGCATCCACGAGCGCAAATATGAAATTGATTCGCTGTGTTATCCCATCCGCCTGGCGCATCGCTACTGGAAAGAAACCGGCGATACCAAACCATTTGGTGCCGAGTGGAAAAAATCCATCGAACTGATCCTGCAAACTTTTAAGCAGCAGCAGCGCAAAACAAGCAAAGGCCCGTACCATTTTCAGCGGCAAACTACCGCGCCAACCGATACCTTGCCGATGGGCGGTTACGGTTTCCCGGTAAAACCCAACGGGTTGATCTGCTCCATGTTCCGCCCGAGTGATGACGCTACGATTTATCCATACCTTGTTCCTTCCAACTTTTTCGCGGTAGTGAGTTTAAAACAAGCCGCCGAAATAGTCAATGCTGTTTTTAAGGATGAAAAATTAATAGCTGATTTGAAAAGCCTGGCAACAGAAGTAGAGCAAGCTTTGCAAAAACATGCCATCATTCAGCATCCTGAATTTGGAAAGATTTATGCTTTTGAGGTTGATGGTTTTGGCAACAGCAGTTTGATGGACGATGCCAATATCCCAAGTTTGCTGGCTTTGCCTTATCTGGATGCCGTTCCGGTTTCAGATCCGATTTACCAGAACACGCGGAAATTTGTGCTTTCCAGCAGCAACCCATATTTCTACCAAGGAAAAGCAGGAGAAGGCATCGGCGGACCGCACGTGGGAAAAGATGGCATGGTTTGGCCGCTTAGTATTATTGCGCGCGGCCTGACCAGCAGCGATGATGCAGAAATAAAACATTGTATCGCCATGCTGAAAGCTACCCACGCCGGGACCGGTTTTATGCACGAGTCTTTCAATAAAGACAATCCGGCTGACTTTACACGCAAATGGTTTGCCTGGGCCAATACTATTTTCGGTGAGTTTTTGTGGAAAACCTATCGGGAAAAACCGCAATTGCTGAATAGCTAATGTTGCTATGAAAATATGTTTTTGTCAGAAAATTACCTGTTTTGTGCTGCTGTTTTGCTTTAGCTTTTTTTATGCTGAAGCACAGGAAGCAAACACTGAATTTTCATTGATCCCCTATCCAACAGCTTTAACTGCCGGTAAAGGCACTTTTGACATTACGGCCAATACGAAGATTATTTCTACTGATCCCCGTTTTGATAACGAGGCTGCACAGCTCAATATGCTGCTTGGGCAATATCTTGGCAAACCGTTAAAGCAAGGCGAAGGCAGTGCGTCACGTAATATTTCTTTGCGCTATGACGATGCAATAAAAGCACCGGAAGGTTATCAGTTGAACATCACGCAAAACGCCATAATTTTAGTGGCAAAAGAAGCATCGGGTATGTTTCGCGCGGTGGAAACGATCCGGCAATTGCTTCCGGCAGAAGAACATAGTAATACTTTTTTGAAGAAATTGCCGCTTCCTGCAGTCATCATTGCAGACCATCCGGCGTATGCCTGGCGCGGGATGCACCTGGATGTTTCCAGGCATTTTTTCTCGGTGGATTATCTGAAAAAATTTATTGACCTGCTGGCTTTATACAAGTTCAATAAATTCCATTTACATTTAACGGATGACCAGGGCTGGCGGATCGAGATCAAAAAATACCCGAAACTGACCGAAGAAGGTGCGTGGCGTACTTTTAACAATCAGGATTCAGCCATGATCGCTAAATCAAAAGATAACCCTGATTTTGCCCTCGACCCAAAACACGTCATCCAAAAAAACGGCAAAACACTTTACGGCGGTTTTTATACGCAGGAAGAAATGAAAGGCGTGGTGGCTTATGCGGCTGCGCGGCACATCGATATTATCCCCGAAATTGATATGCCAGGCCACATGATGGCTGCAATCAACAGTTATCCGTTTTTAAGTTGTGCCAGCGGAAGCAAGTTTGGCAAAGCGTTCAGCACGCCGGTCTGCCCTTGTCATGAAACCACTTTCGAGTTTGCACAAAATGTTTTTACGGAGATCATGGACATCTTTCCGAGCCAGTATATCCATATTGGCGGAGACGAAGTTGACCGCAGCAGTTGGGCAGATTCTGCTGCATGCAAAGAATTTATGGCTAAAAACAGCATCAAAACCACGGCCGGACTGCAAAGCTATTTCATCAACCGGATGGAAAAATTCTTCAATTCAAAAGGAAGGAAACTGATTGGCTGGGACGAGATCCTGGAAGATGGCATCAGCCCGACCGCAATGATTACGTATTGGCGGACTTGGGTGCCAAACGCGCCGGTTAAAGCAGCAAAAAATGGCAATCAGGTAATCATGTCACCCGGAAACCCGCTTTATTTTGATAACGAACCGGATCAGAATTCTATTTATAATGTCTATCATTTCAACCCGGTCCCGGCTGGTTTAACGCCGGCAGAAGCCAAAAATATTGTTGGTGCGCAGGCAAATGTTTGGACAGAAAGGATTCCAAGCGAAAACCGTGCAGATTACATGGTTTTCCCGCGGATGACAGCGTTGGCAGAACGGTTGTGGACAAATAAAGATATGTACGAAAGCTATCTGCAACGCCTAAAAATGAACTTTCCGCGGTTGGATGCACTGCATGTACATTACCGTTTGCCGGATGTTTTGGGCTTGGTGGAGCAAAGCGTTTTTACGGATCAAACAGTGTTGGACCCTGAAAAACCGCTTCCCGATCTAACGCTTCGTTACACTACCGATGGGCTTTTGCCCGACAGTAATTCCACCATGCTCAATGCTCCTTTTACCATTGATAAACCCATGTTCGTCCGGCTGGCGGCTTTTACGCCAAAAGGAAGCCGCGGCGATGTTTACAACTTGCGTTACACCCAGCAAAACCTGGCCGAACCGGTAACTAAAGTTACAAGTGTTGGCCTGCTTTGCAATTATTATCCCGGCAGATACAAAAGCTCAAAATTGATGACTGGCAAAGCAACCGGTGTTTATACGGTTGATGAAATTAGAGTGCCAAAAGAAGCAAATGCGCCAAGTTTTGGGTTGAAGTATAAAGGTTTTCTGGAGGTTCCTGCGGATGGTGTTTACAGTTTTTATTTAACTTGTGATGATGGAGGCATCCTGCAAATTGCCGGCAGGGAAGTAGTAAACAATGATGGCTGGCACGGGCCGATAGAAAAATCCGGACAGGTTGCCTTGAAAAAAGGTTTGCAGCCGATCAACCTTGATTTTGTAGAAGGCGGCGGCGGTTATACTTTGAAATTGAAATACAGCATAAATGGCTCGGTCCCGGCAGAAATCCCTTCAGTCTGGTTAAAACATTAATGGATGAAAAGGCTGCTGCCCACTATTTTTTACTGATAAAAACAGCATCCGGCTTTTGCCGGTCGGTACCTGATAAATTGAAAGGAGACCTATTTTTTATGTTTAAAAGAAGCATTGGCATTTTGGTTTTCCTGATGCTGACTGCAAGCTCAAAGCTGATTGCCCAAAACGGTTTTAAGGGTTTGGAAAATCTTTTCTCCACCCCAAAAAATTACGTGGTGCAGCATACAGATGAAGTTTTAAAAATAGATGGCGGCCTGCAGGAAAATGCCTGGCAAAAAGCTGCCTGGACAACGGATTTTGTAGATATTGAAGGCGGCCCGAAACCTTTGCCATCCTTCAAAACGCAGGTAAAAATGCTATGGGACGATTCTACTTTGTTTATCGCTGCAAAATTGCAGGATCCGCAAATCTGGGCTACGCAAACGCATCATGACGATATTATTTACAAGGACAATGATTTTGAAATTTTTATCGACCCGGACAATAATACGCATCAATATTTTGAGGTTGAAGTGAATGCGATCAATAAAATCTTTGATCTTTTCCTGCCAAAACCTTACCGAAACGGCGGTGATGCACTGATTGGCTGGGACGTGGAAGGTTTAAAATCGGGCGTTAAAATTGAAGGGACGCTAAACAATCCAAAAGACCAGGATAAAGGCTGGACGGTAGAAATGTCCATTCCGTTGAAGGCTTTACGCATGGGTTTTCTATTTCATGTTCCGGAAGAAGGGACTTTATGGCGTATCAATTTTTCCCGTGTGGAATGGGACACAAAAATCGAAGGAAATAAAAACAGCAAGCTGAAAGATGCTGGCGGGAAAGATTTGCCGGAACATAACTGGGTATGGTCGCCGCAGGGCGTCATCAACATGCACTATCCTGAGCGTTTTGGTTACCTGCAGTTCAGCCGGAAAAGCAATGCTTCTTTTATCCTGCCTTTTTCCGAAAAGCAAAAGCAATATTTATGGCTGATTTATTACCGGCAAAAACAGCATCTGAAAAAGACTGGCAAGTATGCAACTACTTTAGCAGAGCTTGAAATTAATCCGCAAGTTGAGATTGGTAGTAAGGTAAACCAGTTGCAGATGGAGGCATCAGGCAAACAATTTACCGCTACAATTAAAGTTGCAAGCAGCGAAACCATCAGCATAAATGATGAAGGACTGATAAAAATGATAAAATAAAAACTATGGGCGACCGCAGGGATTTTGTAAAAACGAGTTTGCTGGCCGGGTTATCAACAGTTGTTTTGCCGGCAGTTTCCGATGCTGAAGGGTTGGTTTCATCCCGGAAAAAGCAATGGAAACATTGGGTCTGGACGAACCCGAACCTGAAGGATACGAATGAATTGTTGGCAGAACGTTATCAAAAATATTATGAGGCAGGCATCCGCGGGATATTTTTTGAGAACGACAGCGAAAAGCACTTCCGCGCAGCAAAAGCCCAAAAACTGGAAGCACACCACTGGATCTGGACGATGAACCGCGGCGAAAAAACTTTGCTGGATGCTCATCCCGAATGGTACGCCGTAAACCGGAAAGGCGAGTCTTGTGCCGATCATCCGCCTTACGTAAATTACTACCGCTGGCTTTGCCCTTCGCGCGAGGAAGTGAAACAATACTTAGAAAACGACTATGCAACAGCTTTAAAAAAGGATTATGTAGATGGCATCCACTTAGATTATGTGCGTTTTTGCGACGTGGTCCTGCCGGTAAATTTGTGGGACAAATACAATATCGTACAAACCAGCGAGCTGCCGGAATATGACTTTTGTTACTGCGCTGTTTGTAAGGCAGCCTACAAAACAGAGCATGGTGTGGATATAGATACGGTGCAGTTTCCGGAAGCCAGCCCGTCATGGCGGCTGTTTCGATATCAGCGCGTCAATCAGGTGGTGGAACGGCTGACGAACTTGGCCAAATCTTACAAAAAACCCATTACCGCGGCTGTTTTCCCTACGCCGGACATTGCGCACCGCAACGTAAAACAGGATTGGGTAAACTGGAATATCAATGCTGTTTGCCCAATGGTTTACCACGGTTTTTACAAGGAAAACGTAGCCTGGATAGGCGAAGCCGTTGCCGAAGGAGTTAAGGCACTGAACGGGAAATTTCCTATATATGCCGGTTTGTACCTGCCGGATTTCAACAATGACATAGAATTGCAGCAGGGCATGGAAAATGCGCTTTACCATGGCGCGTCGGGCGTTTCGCTGTTTGGCAACGTTACGGATGCTACTTTAACGGCTCTTAAAAATGCTTCTGCAAAAATCCCTTATCACCGGTCATAAACAATATTAGAAATTTAGAACCTGATCTTTACGATGCTTCTTTTACCAGTATAAAATCATGAATAAAAATAAATTTAAGATTAAAGCTAACCTTGTCCTGCTGCTTTTGGGAACCTTGTTTTATCATCAGGCACCTGCGCAGCAAATGCTTCTTTTACCGGCAAAGAATCAGCAGGAAAACCTGGCCCGGTACGTTGATCCGTTTATTGGCACTGGTTTTCACGGGCATGTTTTTGTAGGCGCCAATGTGCCTTTTGGCGCGGTGCAATTGGGCCCGGGTAATTTGTCGGAAGGCTGGGACTGGTGTTCGGGATACCATATTTCAGATTCTACCATCGTTGGTTTCCAGCATACACATTTAAGCGGTACGGGTATCGGCGATCTGGGCGATATTTCTTTGATGCCCACAACCGGCCCTGTAAAAGTGAGAAAGGGCAGTATCAAAAATATGCAAAGCGGTTATGTTTCGTTGTTTAGCCACCATGACGAAACCGTACGGCCCGGTTATTACGCGGTTAAATTAAAGCGTTACCAGATTGGTGTAAAGTTAACGGCAACCGAGCGCGTTGGCTTTCATGAATACACTTTCCCAAAAAGCAATGAAGCACATATCCTGATTGACCTGCAGGAAGGTATCGGTTGGGACAGGCCGGTAGAAACTTCTATCCAACAGGTTAACGAAACTACGCTTACCGGCTACCGTTTCTCTACTGGCTGGGCCAAAGACCAGCGGATATTTTTCGCGGCCGTTTTCTCCAAACCCATCAAAAACTTCTCGGTTTACGATAGCGTAATGGCCAAAACCGGAACTGCTTTAACCGGAAAAAAAGTAAAAGGTGTATTCAATTTTGTTACTTCGGAAGGGGAGAAAGTGCTGGTAAAAGTAGGCATCTCACCGGTTAGCATAGAAAATGCAATGATGAACATCCGGGCAGAAATCCCTGGTTGGAATTTTAACCAAGTTGTTGCCGCTGCCGATCAAGCCTGGGAAAAACAGTTGCAAAAAGTGCAGGTCAAAACAGCAAACGAAAGCCAGAAAAAGGTCTTTTACACCGCACTTTATCATACCATGATCGCGCCTTCCATCTTTAATGACCACAACGGCGATTATTGTGGGACGGATAAAAAAGTACATGCAAAAGCAGCTTTCACCAACCTCACTACGTTTTCTTTATGGGATACTTACCGCGCTTTAAATCCGCTTTACACGTTGATCCAACCCGAAAAAATAAGCGACATTATCAATTCTATGCTGGCCATTTACCAGCAGCAGGGCAAGCTGCCGGTCTGGCATTTGATGGGGAACGAAACCAATACAATGGTTGGTTACAGTGCCGTACCGGTCGTGGCCGATGCTTACCTAAAAGGTTTTAAAGGTTTTGATGCAGGCCTGGCTTTTGAAGCGGTAAAAGCCAGTGCAATGGACAATGACAGGGGAATAAAGTACGTAAAAAAATTAGGTTATATCCCAGCGGACAGTAGTGTTGAATCTGTTGCAATGGGATTGGAATACAGTATTGATGATTCGGGGATTGCGGCCATGGCCAAAAAAATGGGCAGAACCGATGATTATCAATATTTTAGTAAGCGCGCTCAAAATTACCGCAACTACTTCGACCCGAAAACTCATTTTATGCGTGCCAGGTTAAATCAAAACCAGTTTCGTACGCCTTTTAGTCCATTTGAATCGCGCCATGCCGTTGGTGATTATACTGAAGGGAATGCCTGGCAATATACCTGGCTGGTTCCGCAGGACGTAAAAGGCTTGATCGCTTTGCAGGGCGGCGATCAAGCTTTTACCCGAAAATTGGATTCGCTTTTTATTGCCAAAGGAAGTATGGGCAAAGAAAGTTCGCCGGATATTTCTGGGCTAATTGGCCAATATGCGCATGGCAACGAACCCTCGCACCACATCACTTATTTATATGCTTACGCTGGTCAACCCTGGAAAACAGCCGAAAAAGTACGTTTCATTATGGACAATTTTTATACCGATAAGCCTGATGGCATTATTGGCAATGAAGATGTGGGGCAAATGTCGGCCTGGTACGTTTTATCGGCCTTGGGCTTTTACCAGGTAAATCCAACAAGCGGCGTTTATGTATTTGGCAGCCCGCTTTTTAACGAAGCAACTGTAAAATTAGCACAAGGTAAAATGCTGCATATTGTAGCTAAAAACAACAGCGCGAAAAATATGTATATCCAAAATGCTTCTTTTAATGGCATAAAATATACACGCAGCTATATCACTTATCAGGATTTGGTGCAAGGAGGGGACTTGGTTTTTGAGATGGGAAGTAAACCATCTACAACTTGGGGAACATTGGCTGCCGACAGGCCGTAGCTAAAATTATAATTGAGGGAAAAAGTTAAAATATAGATGCTGTTTTTTATTTGACACTAAATTTATGCATGTAAAAGAAGCATGAAGTTTGGTACAAATGTCCTTACAGAAGGAAAGTGAAAAGTTTGGCAAGTAAGATAAAAATCCTCAACTTGAAGTACGCTATTGCAAATCCTAACTAATGGAATATTGTGCTTTTAATCAAATATGCACTTAAAGATCGGTACGTTTTCTATGTTGAAGTCCCCATTCTTTAATTCCCCGCATCATTGGAAATGTTGTTTGTCCAAATTCGGTTAGCTTGTATTCTACCTTTCTTGCTTTCTACAAGTCATTGATTAAATCCTGGTTTTTAACCTTTTATTGGTTCAAATCATTTCTTTCTTCAAATAAAGCCGGCAGTTCAGCCGGTTTTACTTTTGCTTTTTTAAGTCAGAATAACTTAAATAAATTAATCAAATATTAAAACCGCTTGTTCATTCTAATAAGGCTGTCCACATTTTTTTGTCAAAAAAGGCTTTATCATGAAAAAAAAGGAAGAAATTAAACAGTTGGACAAGCTATGGCTGAACATGAAAAACCATATCAAGGCTTTTTCAATTTCGGGCAAACAGGAAGAACTGCATCAGTTTCGGGTACAGGTGAAAAAGTTGAAAGCTATGCTGACGCTTTATTCCTGCGAACCGGAAAATAAAGGGCTTTTAAAAGACTTTAAGCCGGTGAAAAAGGTATTTAAAGAAGCAGGGGACATTCGCAATGCGCATATCAATTTAGAATTGGGCGGGAAGCATCATTTGAACGATGAAAACTTCAGTCATCACCAGCAACAAACATTGGACAAAGGCATTGAAGCTTTTAAAAATAACGGCAGCAAATATTTAAAGGCGATAAAAAAAGCACATGTAATATTGCAGCATGATATACACCGGCTGCACAATAAAACTATCCGGGATTTTTACAAAAGTAAACTGGTGCACATTGATGCTTTTTTTGCCGGTCCAACTTTTAATGAGGAGTTGCACAATGCGCGTAAAAATATCAAGTTGCTGATGTATAACCAGAAAGTTGCTGCTAAAGCCATCAAAAATAAGGCGCAGCTTAACCAGGATTATCTGGACGGACTGCAAAACAGCATCGGCGAATGGCATGACCATAACCTGGCTATTAAAACGTTGTCCAATACCGGAAAAACTGAAGATGACGCAATTACTGACCTCAAAAACAGTAATGCAGTTTTAGAAAAAACCATTGTTGAACAAAGCAGTAATTTTAAAGAAAAGGTTAAAGCTTTAACAAATCCTGCGGATAAAAATAAACAGAACGAGTATTAAAATTAAAAAAATGGGTGTAGAAATTGAAAGAAAGTTTTTGGTCGATCCGGCTAAATGGAAGCAATTTAACAAACCGGAAGGCATAGCCTATCGGCAGGGTTATTTGGTAAACGAAAAACACAAGACCGTTCGGATCAGGATTGCAGGCGATCATGCTTTTATCACCATAAAAGGAGCAACAACAGGTTTTACGCGGAAGGAATACGAATACGATATTCCGCTGGAAGACGCAAAAGAGCTACTGGAAAACTTTAACCCGGCCGGGACTTCCAAAACACGTTACCGCATTCCAATGGCAGGAAAAGTTTGGGAAGTAGATGAATTTTCGGATGGGAATGCAGGTTTGATTGTGGCAGAAATCGAACTGAAAAGTGAAGGCGAAACGTTTGAAAAACCTGGTTTTTTGTTGGAAGAAGTAACGGATGATGTACGCTATTACAATTCCAACCTGGCTACGCACCCTTATCAATCCTGGGAAGTTTAAATAATAATGGCCACTTGCAAGTAATTTAAATCATTTGGGATATTAGCAATTTTCCTTTATCCAATTCCAAAACTCTTCTTTGGAAATATTCATGGAAGTTAAATTAGTTTTGATATGGGCAAAGGGTATTTCTTTTTGATTTCCCCAAAATATAATAGACCTGATACAACCTTTACACCTCCATTTATCATGTGATGCTTCAGTTGATTTATAATAACAATCTTTAGATTTTAGAAATTTTTCCCAGCATTTAATAGGTACAGGCCTGTCATTACCCATTTACACAGTTACGTATTGATCTTTAATAATAGCACCTTCAGCTAAATTAAAATCTTTTAAAACGCCTTGTTTATCAACACATGCTGTATTGCTTAATTCTTTTTTAAAAATTGGGCTTCGTGTCCAGCCTAATCGTTTTAGCTCTTTAAAAATATCACCCTCAGAAAGTTCTGTTAAATTTTCACAGAAATCGTGGTAAACAACTTCTACAAACATTTTTTTTGCTTCCTCTGGTGTTTTGCCGTAAGCCGATAATTCTAATGATTTATTATAGACAATAAAAAAACCATTATCTTCAAACTCATACAAAAACAGGTTCGCCTTTGCTCTTTTAGGTTTTCCAAGTTGTAGGTTAAATGTCTCGTGAATAACTTCTTGGCTCATTATTAATCCTTTTCTTTTCTTGTACGAAATTAATAAAAGTAAAGGACAATTTGGTTTAACCCAACTTTTATTTTAAACCAAATGCAGTAATGAGGCCAGTTTATGCTATTGGTTTTTGGGGTTAAAAATTGATTTAACATTTTTCCATGTGATTAAAATTCAAAAATTTCTCCATCAGGTCAAAGTTAAATTTCTGTACCAAATAATACGCCAATACTGTTTTTATACCGATAAAAACAGCATCTTGCAACACCAATGAACTTCCTATTATGAAATCACAAACACGAAGGGATTTTATCAAATCCACTGCTGTACTGGCTGCCGGTGCTGCTGCATTAAATGCTTTTCCGGCTGGCGCTGCTCCCGTGCAGAACGTAGGTATTCAGTTGTATTCGGTACGAAAAGATATGCTGGCCGATGCTGCCGGAACTTTGAAAAAACTGGCAGTCATCGGCTATAAAAACTTAGAATCTGCCGGAAGCGAAAAGGGCAGTTATTATGGTTTGAAACCGATAGAGTTTAAAAAAATAGCATCCGATTTAGGAATGACGCTGCTGAGCGGACACGTTCATATCGACCAAAACTGGCAAAAAACAGTAGATGAAGCTGCAGAAGCCGGCCAAACCTATTTGATTTGTTCCACCATGCCTTCCAACGGACAAACAGTAAGCAACTATAAGCATTGTGCCGATATTTTTAACCAATCGGCTGAAGTGGCCAATAAAGCCAATTTAATTTTCGGTTATCACAACCACGAGTACGAGTTTGAAAAGGAAAACGGACAGGTGTTGTACGATGTTTTACTGACTCAAACCGATCCGAAAAAAGTAAAGTTTGAAATGGATTTGGGTTGGTTGCTTGTTACCGGAAACGATGCTTCTGCCTACTTTAACAAATATCCGGGCCGCTTCCCGCTGTGGCATTTAAAGGATATGAACAAAACCGCCAAGCATAGCACCGAATTTGGCAAAGGCGACATCGACCTGAAAGCTTTGCTGGCTCAAGCTAAAAAATCCGGCATGAAATATTATTTTGTGGAGCAGGAAGAATATACGCTGCCGCCATTGGAAGCTATGCAGTATGATTTTGATTATTTGAAGAAGTTGTAATGCTTCTTTTAATGGATAAAAATATTTATACAAAGTTATTTATTGCAGTTCTGATAATTTAACAGCAAGTTCCAGACTTATTTTTAGATGTCCGTTAATTACACAAGAGAGATTAGTCGGGGTTGTTTTTAACCCTTTGGCAAATTTAGTAATGGTAAAAGAAAGGGCAACCAGCCAAATATTACTTCGCTTCGTGTGCTTTTTTGGCTAAGGAGTTTGCATAGATCACCACACCAGCCCCAAAAACAATTAAGCCGCCAAAAAATATCCCTGCATTGGCTGAGATTCCATTAGTTGAATCAGCAACGTTAAAAGAATGTGCAGGTGTTAAGATTACAGTACAAGCAAGGATCAGGATACCGATAAATGCAACAAGAAGGCCCAGAATTTTCATAACCATGTTTTAACTGCGGCAAATATAATTATGTTTTTATAATTTTTATGATCTGTTGGGCATAGTTCGTTCAAAAAAATTCTTTGAAAAAGGGAGAGAAGTCAAAACAACAGTAATAAACAGAATAAATAGTTACACCTAAAATATCCCCATAAAAACAGTATCTGCATAAAACACAGGCAGTTATTTCCGTTTTGGTTTTTGGGAAGGATTTCTTCTGAAAAAAAGAACCAGCAATTTCGTGCAGATCCAGATCAGCAACCCCAATTTTATAGTGCTAAAAGAAGCATGTGTTTTTTGGATAAGTTTATACTATCTTGGGTTCTTTAAATTGAAGTGCCTTTAAGCAGATTCTATCCGCCATGAACAAATTTATCCTTGCAGCCCTCCCGTTTGCATTTGTATTGACTGCAAATGCCCAGCAGCGCACTATTTTAACCGCAAAAGATTATGAACGGGCAGAGCGTTTGATGGGTTATAATACCGAACCACTTGTTGACCGCAGCAGTGTACGCCCCAACTGGCTGCCCGACGACCGGTTTTGGTATCGTGTTTTGACCCCGCAGGGCAGCGAATTTATATTGGTTGACCCGGCCAAAGGAACACGCAATGCTGCTTTTGACCAGCAAAAATTGGCAGCGGCACTTTCGGCAGCAACGGGCAAATCCTATCAGGCCGCAATGCTGCCTTTTCAGTTTTTCAGTTTTTCTGCGGATCAAAAAGCAATTATTTTTCAGGCCGATGGCAAGCAATGGAAATGCGGGCTGCAAACTTATATCTGCACGGCCGATACTTCCGCCGCTACTTTAAACACCACTGCAAACACTGGCGGCAGAAGAGGGTCAAGAGGTGGAAACGAGGTTTTATCGCCGGATGGAAAGCGTGCGGCATTTATCAAAGAATATAATCTTTGGGTCCGGGATGTCAAAACCAACCAGCAAACTCAGTTGACAACGGATGGCATCAAAAATTTTGGTTATGCTACAGACAATGCCGGTTGGACAACCAGCGACCGGCCAATCCTGCTATGGTCACCGGATTCTAAAAAAATCGCAACCAATAAACAGGACGAGCGCAACGTGAGCGATATGTATTTGGTAAGCACCAACGTAGGCAAACCAACTTTGAAAGCCTGGAAATATCCTTTGCCCGGGGATAAGGAAATTGCTGCCATTCAACGGGTTATCATCAATGTAGATGTCCCTAAAGTGATCGTGCTGCAAATTCCGCCCGACGCGCACCGCTCTACTTTCAGCGATGATATTTCGATGGAAGATGTAAACTGGACGGAAGACGGCTCGCAATTGGCCTTTATTTCTACCTCACGCGATCATAAACAGGAAAAAGTCCGCATTGCTGATGCCGCAACCGGTGCAGTACGAGAAGTTTTTGGGGAAACCGTGCCCACACAATATGAATCTGGCTGGGGAAGTGCCAATTGGAAATATCTGCAAAAATCAAACGAAATCCTGTGGTTTTCAGAACGGGACAACTGGGGGCATTTGTATCTGTACAATTCCTTGACCGGACAATTGAAAAACCAGGTTACCAAAGGCGACTGGGTGGTAACCAGACTGCTGAAAGTAGATGAAAAGAACCGGACAATCTATTTTACTGCCGATGGCCGCGAGCCGGAAAACCCGTATTTCAGCCAGCTTTGCAAAATCGGATTTGATGGAAAACACTTCGCCGTCCTTACGCCGGAAGCAGGAAATCATCAGGTTACGTTATCGCCTGCGGGCAAATATTTTATCGACAGTTATTCCAAGCCCAACGTTCCTCCGGTTACTGTTTTGCGAGACCTGAACGGCAAGCTGTTGGTCAATCTGGAAAAAACAGATGTTTCCCGGCTTGTTGCAACCGGCTGGCACCCGCCGGTCCCGATCACCATAAAAGCGCACGATGGCAAGACGGATTTGTACGGGTTAATGTTTACGCCAACAAATTTAGATGCACAAAAGAAGTATCCGGTGGTGGATTACATCTATCCCGGCCCGCAGGGCGGCAGTGTCGGCAGTTGGTCTTTCGCAGCTTCCAGAGGCGATAATCAGGCACTGGCCGAATTAGGTTTTGTGGTAGTAGAAATTGAAGGCACGAGCAATCCTTTGCGTTCCAAGAGTTTCCATGATATGAGCTACGGCAATATGTCTGAAAACACGTTGCCCGACCAGGTAACCGGCATCCGGCAACTGGCGCAAAAATATACCTATATTGATACAGGCCGCGTAGGGATTTGGGGTCATTCCGGAGGTGGTTTTGCCACGGCAACAGCGATGTTCCGTTATCCTGATTTTTTTAAAGTAGGCATTTCAGAATCAGGCAACCACGATAACCGTAACTACGAGGACGACTGGGGCGAACGGTACGACGGCTTGGTTACGATGTCTGATTATGAAGCACATGCCAACGAAAATTACGCTAAAAACCTGAAAGGCAAACTCATGCTTGCCCATGGAATGATGGACAATAATGTCCCTCCGCAAAATACGTTGCTGGTGGTTGAGGCTTTGGAAAAGGCCAATAAGGATTATGACCTGGTCATATTTCCAAACAGTGCACATGGTTATGGGCTTTATTCTCCCTACATGATGCGCCGCCGCTGGGATTATTTTGTGAAAAATTTATTGGGTGCCGAGCCACCAAAAGAATACCAGTTGAAATCAAAGCCAGATCCAAGAAATTAAATTTTTGATGGATTAGAACGATACCAATTTTTAGGTGGTAAAAGAAGTATTGGTTTTTTTGAGGAAATTGAATTCATCAGTAGGAAAGAATTGTTGCCGGTGTTGTTATCAAAATCTAAGCAGCCCTAGTTGTGATTTGCTTTCATTCTTTGAAATACTGATATTTACAACAACTGGTGTTGCTGCTGCCTAAATCCCTGCTTGGTTGTGATTTGCTTTCATTCTTTGAAATACTGATATTTACAACAACTTGATGCTTGCGATAGCTTGGGACATGAAAGTTGTGATTTGCTTTCATTCTTTGAAATACTGATATTTACAACAACATATAAATCAGTTGTATTTGCTTGCGTATTGTTGTGATTTGCTTTCATTCTTTGAAATACTGATATTTACAACAACATTGGAATTTTGGAATATTTGAAGGCCGTAGTTGTGATTTGCTTTCATTCTTTGAAATACTGATATTTACAACAACTATTTTGTAAATTTTGCCTTTGATCTCAATGTTGTGATTTGCTTTCATTCTTTGAAATACTGATATTTACAACAACTTCGATAGGTTTTAAAATTTGAACAATATGGTTGTGATTTGCTTTCATTCTTTGAAATACTGATATTTACAACAACCTTGGCCTGCGGCCAACCAGTGGGCGCACGGTTGTGATTTGCTTTCATTCTTTGAAATACTGATATTTACAACAACTAGATAAGCGAAATAAAGACAATACAGTAAGTTGTGATTTGCTTTCATTCTTTGAAATACTGATATTTACAACAACAGTTTCATTGACTACTGTTTCGGGCAACACGTTGTGATTTGCTTTCATTCTTTGAAATACTGATATTTACAACAACTTTTTCTCAATATCTAACAACTTCATATATGTTGTGATTTGCTTTCATTCTTTGAAATACTGATATTTACAACAACCTTTTAGTAATTTTACCTCTCTAAACACAGTTGTGATTTGCTTTCATTCTTTGAAATACTGATATTTACAACAACTTTGGGGTGACGTAAGACGTAGCCCAACCCAGTTGTGATTTGCTTTCATTCTTTGAAATACTGATATTTACAACAACATACCTTGCTTCAAAGAGTTAAATATCAGTATTTTAAAGGAAAATTTAGAATGAAAAAAACCGGTTGGGTCCTATCCTTCCGGTTATCATTCTAAAACAATTCTAATTGCTGTGGGGTGTTGGGCAGGCTTTTTTCTGCTTTGCCATAAAACAGTTCCATCATGCCAAATTGCTTGTCGGTTACCGTCAGTATGCCTATATGTCCTTTTTCGGGCAGTAGTTTTTTTACCCGTTTAATATGTACGTCGGCATTTTCCCGGCTACTGCAATGGCGCAGGTAAATAGAAAACTGGAACATGGCAAATCCATCTTTCATGATATTCTTACGAAAGGTAGTATAAATCTGCCGTTCCTTTTTGGTTTCGGTAGGCAGGTCGAAAAAAACTAAGATCCACAAAATACGGTATTCGTTTAAGCGCATACATTAAAAAGGCAATTCTTCGTCGGTTTGCCCATAGGCTGCTGCTTCGTCTTCAGCAGCCATACTTCTTTTACCGGTAAAATGTTGGTATCCGGCTTTTACTTTTGTTTCCTGCTGAAATAACTGCGGGTAATTGATCTTGCGCACCGTGCCTTCGTAACATTGCGCCAGCGATGCAGTTGTACTTTGTACGCCAACCATCAATGGGCTTCTTTTACCTTCTAATTGTACATCTACGCTAGCAATGTTTAAAAGCTGTGTTTTAATCGAAGTGCCCAGTTCCAAAAAGTTTTCGCTCCGGTCTATGATGCCCAGCACGATCTGGTCAACATAAGGCCGGTAAGGTTCCATCATGTCATCAGCCAGGCAATAAGCGTTGTATTTGTTGCGGTGATGGATGCCCAGGGTAGGCAACAAACCTGAACAAACCAGTGCACGGGCAACAATAGCCCGTAAAATGGCATACCCATAATTAAGCAGGTTGTTAGGCGGATCGCCTTCGCGCCCACGGAAGAATTTTACTTTTTCAGGGAAAACATTTTTCCAGTAATAAGCAGCAGCACGGCCTTCAAAATTGTCAGGGTCGCCAGATTTTACTGCTTTTGCCCAGTGCAACATATTTTCGCAGGGTACATGCCTTTGAAACAACACAGCCGCCTGGTTTAATATTTTAGCCTGAATAGTTTGTTGCCACAACTGCTTTTTTAAAGGTTGCGAAGCCTCGATCTGGTAACGGAAACGTTCGCTTTGTGTATTGTGTCCGTCAATGGGCAACATCATGCCGGTAGGGTGGTGGGTATGATCACAAGTGATTAGTACAGCATTATTCTCCAACAATGCTGCAATACATCCATGCGTAATCGTGATCTGCTGATGATCGAGCAAAACCAGGCCGATGTCTTCTATTGGTACCGTTTTCTTAGCTTCTTTTTCGCCTAATATTTTTAAATGGGGAAGATCAATTTGTAATTGACTGTTCTGTAAACTTAGATAGGCTGGGTTGTTAAAATGCAGAGTTCGCTTAATCATATATAGCAAATTAATTGTAAATATTAGTTTGATCTTACAACGTCATATTAATCAAAATTTACTATCAACCTCTAATACTCACCAACTTTTACAATTTGCCCAATATGATTAATTCTAACCTTTATTATTTTTTCAAAATAAGATAAGCTTTTAACAGCTTTGTATGAAATGCCCTTTAGTTCACTTTTATCATCAACTGTTGTTTCATGATGATGCCTAAAAACATAATCTCTTACTGAAGAATTTCCATAAGTTACTTTTGAAAATTTTTGAACTCTAAAAAGATAAGGACTTATTATTCTATTATTAGCAGGATCCAATAAATTAATTTCAGAAGGGTCAAAATCCGTAGATGGAAGTATAAAATATTCATTTTGTTTCATCGTGAATAGAAACTGCCACCCCAAGTGCCTATTGTAAGTTTTATCAACAACAGGAAGTCCTTGATTAATACGTTCTGTTATAACCTTGTGAAATGAAATAACTTCATCTTGTAAATTCCCACTTTCGTCACGGTAAATCGCTACATGGTGATTATTTCCTGTGCTTACAAAATCTGTTAGCATTGGCTCACCGCTTTCATCCAATATAACTTTACCATAATGGTCTTTTTTATAATGAAGTGCTTCTGCATTTTTAACACCGCTAATTTTTACACGTTTTATTGAAATCCCTTTATCTTTATTTACCCAAATCGGATTTTTATCTAAATTGGAGAAAGCTTCCTTAGCATTCCCCTTATAATCGTTTAATCTTTTAATTAAAATTCTTTTTACGCCGATATCTGTTATTTTTTCAAGGCTTTTGATGTCTTTAAAATTTTCTGGTGTTACATCTTTTCGTATGTTGTAATCATCTTCCAGCCAAACCATTTTTACTTTTTCCGGTAGGATTAAAGTTTTATTGGTATCTAAATAAATTGGATTTTTGGTTGGGCTATTTTTCCCAGTAAAAGCTTTTTTAGGGTCATTGTCGTTTTCTTTTAAACGGTTAAGCAACGCATTTCTTTCACGAGTATTAGCAACTTTTAAGATGTTTTGTTCATGAAAATTTGCATTGATTTTTTCTATGCTAGTTTGGTATTGTTTTAACCTGCCATAAATTGTTTCTTTATGTAATTGTCCGCGTGGTGTTAATTCTACTTTTTGCTTTTCTCCTTTGCTCGATTTAGTTCTATTCTTGTTTTTAGTTACAACTTTATTTTTAGCTTTTTGCGATATAAGTATGTTCTCTAAATGGTTTTTAGCCTCTTCTCTAAAGTTAGGTAGGGGAGATTTAAATTTCCGTTTTTTATTACCTGAGTTGTCAATAGTTAAATATGTTTCTTTTTGCTCTATTCTAAAAACCTCCTTGCCTAATTTATCTTCCCTATTTCTTGCATTTAGATTATTCAAATATTGAATATGGCTGTGTTTTGTAAATGCAACTGTAAGTGCATCCATTGCATGATGGCGGTGATCGTTGCGTTTTGACCAGTTTGTAATTTGTTCTTTAAGACTGCCATCTTTTTTTTCAACCATTTCAGTAAGACCTATCAACTTATATTTTTTAAAGTTTAGCTCCTGCATTACATTTATCAAATCCCAATCTTCACGCAAACGATTGGTAACACTACCAGTAGTAGGGGTTACTGTTCTGCATATTTCCTGTAGCATATACCTTGCTTTTTTTGCAATATACTGGCTGTCCCGTAAATCCCTGTCTATAAAACCATCTCCAATTTCTGTTTCTCTTTTCTGTAATTTTTTGAGCTTTGCTTTACTAATACCTTCTTCCTTATTTTTACAGTTTTCCTGATAAAGTATTTCAATTCTTGATAAATATTCATCGAGCTTTTCTTTCCCATATTTATCCAAGATATAATCATAGCCAGTTTTATTTCCTTTATATAAATTAACAGAACGGGGCACTAAAATTTTATTTGAAAAACTATCATCAAATAATCTGGATTGTGGCAAGATGTGATCAACATCATAATGCTTTGAAAATATCTGTTCTTTTTGAATATATTGATTGGTGTATAAATCTTTATAGCCATTAAATTTCAGTTCTTCATAAAGTTTGTAGCGGATAATATCGTTACGTGTAGGATTAGGCACATTAAATTCCTGAATTAGTATTTTTTTAATAGCATCATGTTTAATTGTGGCTTGGTTAATATTTGCAGTCATTTCTTCCCGTTCCTTTGCATTTTTCTTTAACTCTCTGGCCAATTCTATCCTAATTTCATCTGGTTTTCCTAAAGCAGGGTCGGCTATGATTGCATTGATTACGTTAACCATTTGGTTTAATATTTTTTCTACCACTGGGTTACGCAGACTGTTTTTGGGAAGTATTTCCAATTTGTCTTTTAGAGGTTTGTTTTCTATTTCTTCTTTAGTTAGAGAAGAAGCAGAATGCCTGTATCCCGCCGAATTACAAGCTTCACTGTAAACCTGTTCTTGTATAAAAGGATAAATATTCCTTATTGCCTTTGCACTTAAATTTCCATAATCAACTTGAAAAGTTACAGATGCTAATATTTTGGCAAAATCTTTTTTAAAGCCAAACTTTGCTTCTAAAAGATTTAATAATTTTTCAGTGCCAGAAAATGAATCATCTTCAACATAGGAATATAGTAAATGCCATAGCTGATAAGATGGTTGTTGTTCAAAGGCTTTTCCTTCTAATTCTGCATTAAAGTTAAAAGTTTTAGTATTAATGTTTTGAGATTTGAAAAAGGACTGAATGGTATCTTTTATTTCTACCGCAGGAAGTTTTTGCCATTCTATCTCTTCATGTCCTTCCAGTTCCATCATTTTGAAAAAAGCACTATATAAGGAATGGTTTGTACGGTTACCTTCTATCGTAGGAAAATTAAGATCGCATTCTTTTGAATTATATCCTAAAAGGTTTAAACAAATTTCTTTAGATAAATTTCCTTTTATATTTAATTCTTCAAAAAGGATTTGTTTTGCTTCTAAATCAAAATAGGTTTCAGTGACCGAAGCTTTATTCTTGATTTTTAAGTTGTTTAAATTTTGCCAAATCTTAAACTCCTGGAAAAGTAAAGAAGATTTTGGTGCAACTTTTAAACCTATTGTTTTTGTAAATATTTTTCCATTTTTCTCTATTTCAATTTCTTTGTTTTCAAATTCACAAATACTTATCAAGCCTTTTTGTGATTTTAGTTTGCGCTGATAAAATATAACTACATCCCTGATTTCTTGCTTTAATTCAGAAGTTAGTTCTTTATGAAATTTTGATTGTGTTTCCCATATGGATTCAAATTCATCTAAATAATCCTGACGGTAAAAAACCTGATTTTTAAGTTTTACATGCGGATTGTTCTGCAATTGTTTGTATAGATACTGGCCAACGGTTTCTTTGTTAAAATAAAGCTCTTTACTGCGGTCGCTGATAGCACCTAAATAACCGCTTGAGTTATTGATATTGTTGTTAATTTCAGTAATTACATAAGCAGCTTCTTCTTTGGTAAGTAGAGTATTGATAGCTTCGCTTCTCCATTTATAAGCCTGAAGCTTTTTCTCATCACGGTTACCTTTATTTTCAGAAGTGTTAAATTTGTATTTGAGCCAAAATAAAGTTGATGTTGCCCGTTGTCCTTTTCCTTCAATTTCTTTTCTAAATCCTTCAGTTAAAATATCAGTATAGAATTTCTTTTGATAATTCCATATTTTATCTAATTCATTTTGCAAATCTGAACGGTAAAAATCGGGTAAATTCTTTTTCCCATTTCTTAATAATTGATAAGCATACTGACCGGGTGTAAGGTTCTCTTCATAGAGTTTTTTGGCAGCAGTCATTCCGTCAATCGCTTGCCCATCCGTCTCATCTTTCTTGTTTACTTTCCTGCTACTTTTATATCCTCTTTTTTTATTGATCATTAATAAAACCCGGGCAAGTTCTTCTTTTGTGATTTCTTCAATAGCAGCTTTTGCTCTTAATGCATAGGTAGAATGTGTAGAGTTTTTATCATCTTCAGCTAAAATTGATTCTTCGTTTATAAAATTGTTTTCATTTAATATATGTAATAGATTTTCCCGCCTTAACTTATATCGCTGGAGATTTCGCCTCGCACTACGTTTTAAAGTCCTATCAGCATTTACCGAAACAGGTTTCCCTTTTTCAAAGTTTGTTTGTTCATCTGTGGTAAGTGGATTTACTCTAACACCAAGTTTTACAATTGATGAATGTTCATTATCGGTTTCTGCTTCTTTTACAAATGCCCAACCAATAGAGGTTGTGCCCAGATCAAGGCCAAGTATTTTTTTTGTCATATTTAAAATAGTTTTGTATGTGTATTTTAGTAATTTAGTGTTTAAATAATTAACAGGAGGCGACGGGTTGATTCCCGTCGCTAATCAATGCCCTTACAGCAAGTTTACCTGTTTAAACAACGGAAGGGCAGATAATGGTTAAGATGGAACCTGAACATTATCGTGTAAGCCCTTCTATCGCTAAAAAACTTAAGGATAGTGTAAAAGCTATCCTTATTACCAATGAATTAATATTAAAGCAAATCGCAACCAACTATAAGTAGTCCTATAATAGTTGCATAAATCCATTTCTCAAAAGTACATAAATTTAAATTATAATAGATACTTATAGTTGGGATTTTATTGCTGATTTTTTAAGAATAATTTTTAAATTAATCTCTTGTATTTTATTTATATTAGCACCGAAGCAAATCGCAATAAGGATTATTCCGTTGTGAAAACATTAAGTTGCCCTCGACTTTAACGGGGGCTTTTTTATTTCCCCCAACATCATTCAAGGCCAGTTTAATTTTTGTTTAGTGTACTTCTTTTATCCTATAAAAACATTAAGCTTTTATAGATATAGGAAACAAATTCAAGTTTTATATGGCTAAAAGAAGCATTGCTATAAATTTAACAGGCTCAAGGTTGCGCTTCCTTTTCAAAGCCAAACTATTTATTCAACCGTTTGATTTTCCTTATTTTCGCCCATCAAAAACTAACCATAGTTTCAGTGACCCATTTTACCCGGAAAAAGAAGTACGCCCAGTTCCTTCACCTTTTAAAAAGCCTTAAAAAGGACAGCATCCTCAAAGCCAAAAGCTACGAGATTATCCTGACCTGGATCCGCGACAATGTTTCCCGGAGCCAGTTTTTATTATTGTCCGGGATTTTGGTTGGCCTCACTTCCGGTTTGGCTGGTGTGTTCCTCAAAATGCTGGTGCATTATATTGAATATCTGGTCCATAATAAAGTCCATTTTGAAGAGCAGATCATTTACTATATGATCTTCCCGGTGCTGGGTATTGTGCTGACGACCCTGACTTCCATTACTTTTTTTAAAGGGGAAAAAAGGAAAGGCGTGCCGGCAATCCTATATGAAATTGCGCAAAACTCCAGCCTGGTTTCCTCTACCAAAATGTATTCGCAGATTGTGCAAAGTGCGTTAACGGTTGGTTTGGGCGGTTCGGCGGGGCTGGAAAGCCCGATTGCGGTAACAGGTTCGGCCATTGGTTCCAATTTTGCCAGAACTTATAAGCTTGATTACCGCGAACGTACTTTGCTGCTGGCCGCCGGTGCTTCTGCCGGGATTGCCGCTGCTTTTAATGCACCGATTGCCGGGATCATGTTTGCCTTTGAAATCCTGCTGACCGGCGTAGTTTATACTGATTTTGTACCGCTGGTGGTGGCGGCGGTTTGCGGCAGTTTGCTTTCCAAAGTGATTTTGAATGAAGAAACGCTGTTCCAGTTTCGTTCGCGGCATCCTTTCGATTACACCAATATTGTTTATTACGTTATCCTGGGCGTTTTCTGCGGATTGTATGCGCGTTATTTTGTAGTGGTTTCGCAGTGGGTAGAGCATTTTTTCAAGCACCTAAAAAGGACCCGGTTGCAAAAAGCAGCCATCGGCGGGTTGATGCTTGCCGTATTGTGCGTTTTGTTGCCGCCGCTTTTTGGCGAAGGTTACCAATCGGTAAAAAGCCTGGCCAGCGGGCAGGTGCAATCTGTTATTTCGGTCAGTTTTTTGAAATATTTTCCATACCATTCCTGGTTTATCCTGCTGTTTCTGGGTTGTGTTTGCGTGTTCAAAGCTTTTGCCACTTCCATCACTATTTACAGCGGCGGCACAGGCGGAAATTTTGCGCCTTCGCTGGTTTGCGGCGGTACGCTCGGCTTTTTTCTGGCCTCGGTTTATGTAGAACTGGGTTTCCAGAATGTGCCGGTCAATAATCTGCTGATCGTGGGCATGGCCGGCGTAATGAGCGGTGTAATGTATGCGCCTTTAACTGCTATTTTTTTGATTGCCGAATCCAGTTCCGGATACGATTTGTTTATTCCGCTGATGATCGTTTCGGTAACCTCCTTCGTGATCGTCAAATGGTTTTCGGCGATTTCCCCCGATCTGCAACAACTGGCGGACGAAGGCCAGATTTTTACCACTGAACACGACCGTAACCTGCTTTCCCTGCTTCATGCACCTGACCTTATTGAAAAGAATATCCAGACCATCGATGTGCATGCTTCATTCCCGGAGCTGCTGGAACTGATCAAACAAGGCCACCGTAATTTTATAGCCGTGCTGGAAAACGGGGAACAATTAGTGGGTATCATTTCTTTGGATGACCTCCGCCCGGTCATGTTCAACCATGAAATATACGACTTGCTGGATGTGGAAAAAGTAATGAAAGTACCGCCTGCAACCGTGGGACTGGAAGATGACATGCGCAGTGTGATCCGCAAGTTTGATGATACCAACACTTGGAATTTGCCGGTGGTGGAAGGCGAAAAGTTTATCGGTTTCATCTCCAAATCCACCGTGCTGAACCAGTACCGCGAATTGTTAAAAGGGTATTCAGTTTGAAAGAGGCGTGAGGTATGGGGTTTCAGCAGAAAGCGAAAAAAAGAGGGCTTTGAAAAGCCCAACCTTTTAAATTTACAATAGAAATGAATTTTTATGGAGGACAAAATTACTTTTAATCGAATTCAAGCTTGCCCCTCGTACCTCACGCCCCATACCCACTAACCCTGTCTGTTTCCATCAAACCCATTTCTGCGGAACAAACTTGGCCGATGCGCCAGTCGGTGATGTACCCGGAATTTACGATAGAAAAAGTTAAGCTGGCCGATGATGCACGAGGCCGGCACTTTGGTTTGTTTTTGAATGATGAACTGACGGTTGTGGTATCACTTTTTGTAAAAGAAAATGCTTTGCAGTTCCGTAAACTGGCAACGTTGGCCAATCAGCAGGGAAAAGGTTATGGCAAACAGATGATGCAATTTGTTCTGAGTCTTGCCTCCGCAGGAAAGATGGAAATGGTTTGGTGCAACGCGCGTTTAAGTGCGGCGCCTTTTTATCAGGCTTTTGGTTTGGAGGTTTCGGGGGGAAGCTGGCAGCAGGACGGACATGAATTTGTGGTGATGCAGAAACTGGTTTAATAGTTTTATGCCGGTAAAAGAAGCACGGGTTTATAGCCTCACCCTAAATCCCTCTCCAAAAGAGAGGGACTTGAAAACCCAGGGCAGCTACTCCCTCTCCTTTGGAGAGGGCTGGGGTGAGGCTTTTTGAAAAGGATTTAGGCTGAGGCTGTGAATGTGCCCTAAACATTTTCCGTGCTTCTTAGTTGGTTTGTTATATTTGCTTTTTAGCAAAACGTTTAAAAGGATTTTATAAAAAACATGCCTGAAAATACAGAAAAGCCCGAAAAAGTACACGTACCCGTTGTAACGCCTCAATCCCTTTCTTTTTTAGAAAAATACATCAACAATTCTTCGCCGACAGGCTTTGAAGCAGAAGGCCAAAAGATGTGGCTGGAATATCTCAAACCGTACATCGATACACAATATGTGGACAATTACGGAACAGCAGTGGGCATCATCAACCCGGATGCAGAATATCGTGTTGTAATTGAGGCACATGCTGATGAAATTTCCTGGTTCGTGAATTACATTACCAGCGATGGTTTGATTTATGTGATCCGCAACGGTGGTTCTGATCATCAGATCGCACCTTCCAAACGCGTGAACATTTATACTGAAAAAGGGGTGGTAAAAGCAGTATTCGGCTGGCCGGCTATTCATACCCGCGGTCCCGGGGATAAAGAAGAAGCCCCGACTTTAAAAAATATTTTTCTGGATTGCGGCTGTACAACCAAAGATGAAGTGGAAAAACTCGGCGTACACGTAGGTTGCGTCATTACGTATGAAGATGAATTTATGTTGTTGAACGACCGCTATTATGTTGGCCGTGCCCTGGATAACCGGATTGGTGGTTTCATGATTGCAGAAGTTGCCCGTTTGCTGAAAGAAAACGACATTAAATTACCTTTTGGTTTATATATTGTAAACGCCGTTCAGGAAGAGATCGGCCTGGAAGGCGCGGCAATGATCGCGGAATACATCGAGCCTGACGTGGCGATTATTACCGATGTTACGCACGATACGCAAACCCCAATGATCAACAAAATAACGCAGGGCGACTTGGCTTGCGGCCGCGGCCCGGTTGTTTCTTATGCGCCGGCCGTGCAGCGCAACGTAAACAAACTGCTGGTTGAAACGGCAGAAAAAAACAGTATCCCGTTCCAACGTCAAGCATCTTCCCGTTCTACCGGAACCGATACCGATGCTTTTGCTTATTCCAACGCCGGTGTTCCTTCTGCTTTGATTTCTTTGCCGTTGCGCTACATGCACACCACGGTAGAAATGGTGCACAAAGAAGATGTGGACAATGTGATTAGCCTGATCTACCAAAGCCTGCTGAACATCCAGGACGGGCAGGATTTTAAGTATTTTAAATAAGAACACAACTTTTAAGTGGTAAAAACAGTATGATGTTTCTTTTACCCGGTTAAAAAACCAAGCTTTAAAATTCAATTTAAATAAAAAAATGAAACCAACACTTTTAATTTTGGCTGCCGGAATGGCCAGCCGTTACGGCAGCATGAAACAGGTGGACGGCTTTGGCCCGAACGGAGAAACTATCATTGATTATTCCATTTACGATGCGATTAAAGCCGGTTTTGGTAAGATCAGTTTTATCATCCGCGAAGAATTTACGGACAGTTTTAAATCGAAGTTTGAGCCAAAACTGAACGGTAAGATCGAAACGGAATACGTTTTCCAAACTTTCAACTTAAAACCTTATGGCATTGACCAGGAAATTGAGCGTGCCAAACCTTGGGGAACTGCACATGCGGTTTTAGAAGCCAGGAACCAGGTTAAAGAACCGTTTTGCGTGATCAATGCAGATGATTTTTACGGTGCAGAAGCTTATGAAAAAATGGCAGCTTTTTTAACCGCCGATGTTACCGATAATCATTTTTCATTGATGGGTTACCAAATGGACAAAACATTGTCTGAAAATGGTTCCGTTTCCCGCGGTGTTTGTAAAGTTGATGCCAACAATAACCTGATCGAGATCAACGAGCGGTTAAAGGTTTATGAAAAAGACGGGCAGATCGTTTATGAGGAAAATGGTGTGGAAACGCCGCTGCATGAAGATCCGCGCGCATCCATGAATTTTTGGGGATTTTCGCCGGCAATTTATGGTTTGATGGAACCGATGTTCAAGAAGTTTGTGGAAGCAAATTCTGCTGATCCGAAAGCGGAATTTTTACTGCCAAAAGCAGCAGACGAACTGATTAAATCCGGACAGGCATCTTTCAAAGTAATCCCAACTTCAGCGCAATGGTTTGGCGTAACGTACAAAGAAGATAAGCCGGTTGTACAGCAAAAAATATCAGAACTGGTTAAAAGCGGAACGTATCCCAGTAATTTGTGGGGATAGTTTTTTGTCAGGCCGAACCTGATTGACACGTCAACAAAAATTTGATTATAATTTTTAGCCGGTAAAAGAAGTATTGATGCTTCTTTTACCGGCTGTTTTTTTGCCCCAGCCCTCTCCAAGGGAGAGGGAGGCACGGCGGAAACTGGGTTCTAAAAATGCTATAGCTTTATCCGTAGAAATTGAAGAACTGTTCAGGTTTTTAAGCCTTCTCCTTTGGAGAGGGTTTGGGTAAGGCCCTTGATTTTTGGGCAATGTTTTTAATTTAAGTGAGGCTTTTGGCTTCTTATTTCTTCATTATCGCCCAGCCGCTGCCGATGGAGATTAAATCTTCTACAATACCCACAATCGAATCTTTTGCATGAAGTTTTTTATCTACATATTTCCTAAGGTAAAAACTGGCAAAAGTAACGGCCAGGGCAGAAGCTCCGCCCAGGACCAAACCTTTTGCAATCCCCGCTTTGTTGGCACGAAACAAACCTGCACCGGCTAAAGCACCGGAAGCTACCCGCGCTGCCACTTGCGGAAAAACGATGCGGTTTGGGCCTTTCGGGTTTTTATCGCCCAGAATTTCTGCACCGGATAACACTCTGGTAACAATAGCTGTCACCGGCGACTGTAAAAAGCTCAATTTTGACCTGCCTAAAGCCCTGCTTGGATGTTTGCTCAGGAAGTAGCTGATTGCTGCCGGGGCAACCGTTGCGCGCATTCCGGCAACGGCACCAAGCCCGATTGCCTTGGCTATTATTTTTGTATTTCTCATAACGTTCGTTTAATTTCTTTCTTAACAGGCAGTAGGGTTTATAGTTTGTATTTTAAACTGATGCGCTAAACATAATATTTCGTTGCTATTTTTAAGCCGATAAAAGAAGCATTGCCAAACGGGGAGAAAGGTTTGGATCGAACTACAAATTGCCAGATGTAACGGCTTGCAGTAGAAAACTTTGTCCTGCCAATTAGAAATTAAAAACCTGCTGGGTGCTACCATTTAGGGAATAGCTTTATACCGAAAGCGTGGAATTGCATCTTATAACAAAAAAATACTGATAAGCTTGAAATTACTTCACCTGCCACAAATTATCCTCCTGGTTCACATCTGCCATACGCTTACTCGGATCTATTTCAATGTGCCACAAATCACTTAACTTCCCATTCAATTCAATCGTGTAAGTGGGATTTGTCCATTTCCATGCTGTTTCAACAACACGCGGAATAGCAGTAAATTCCACTGGCTTTTCGCCAAACATCAAATATATTGGGATGTAATGTAAAGCTTTTTTACCGTTCTTAAAGGTTAACTGTAAATCAATCGGCATCGGCATTTTGCCGTGGTTAATTAACCTGATCTTGGTTTTGTTGCCTTCCTGCCAAACGCTGTCTATGCCGTAATCAATGGTTTTAGTTGTGTTGATCCAGTACTCTTTGTACCAGTCCAATTTCATATTGCTTACCTTTTCGGCTACGCGGATAAAATCATTGGCGTTTGGATGTTTCATGTGCCACTCGCGGTAGTATTGCAGCAAAATCCCGTCGCGGGTTTTTGCGCCGGTAATGTAGCCCAATTGCTCCAGAAAAACTTCTCCTTTAGAATAAGAAGAAATGCTATAAGCTAAATTGGTTTCATAATGATCGGCGTGTGTAGTTAAAGGCTCCTGCAACCCTAATTTAACTAAAGCATAATAACCGGCGTAAGCACTGGCGTGTGGTTGTTCGGTCAAAACTGAATCCAAAGCTTTTAACCGGGGATCAGTTGGATTGGCGGCAGCCATTTTTTTGTATCGGAATTGGGTATAATCCCGGCTTACCAAATCTTCGGCATAACTGGTAAAACCTTCGTCCATCCAGGGATATTCGCTTTCATTTGTACCTAGCATTCCCTGATACCAGCTATGCATCCATTCATGGAAAACAGTTCCCAAGCCTGGCCCGTTGATTAGTGTGGCCATTGGATATTCCATACCGCCATCACCGCCCTGGACAAAAGAATATTGTTTCCAGGGATAAGGCCCAAATGTTTTTTGGATATACGGAAGCTCTTGAACGGCCGCATTTAACACTTCCTGCCAACGCGCATCCCAATTGCTGCTGTAACTTTCTAACGTTGGAAAAACACTTTTCTGTGCTGTTTTTAACGCATTAAATTCCTGCTCCAGTTTTTTCGGATCGCGGTTATAAATAACGTTGATGGTTTTTCCATCAGCAGTTTTAGCTGATAGATGTTTAAACTCCGGATCGGCAGCCCACATAAAATCATGCACTGTTGGCGCTAAAAAATGCCAGGTTAAAACAGCACCGGCAGGTTGTGTTGCTTTGGTGCCGGGCGTTTCGTAACCAAAACCAATTTGCTGTGCGTTTTGCAGATAACCCGTTCCGCCAATCAGGTATTTTTTATCAATCGTGATCTTGACATCGTAATCGCCCCAAACGCCATAAAACTCGCGGGCAACATAAGGCGTTGGGTGCCAGCCTTCATAATCGTATTCGCACATTTTCGGATACCACTGGCTCATGGAATAACGCACCCCTGTTTGCGGGTTGTCCCGGCCGCTTCTGCGGATCTGTAAAGGAACTTGTGCTTCAAAAGCCATATCAAAAACAGCCTTGCCATGCGGTAAAATAGGTTTACTTAAATCCACCACCAATATCGTTTCTTCCGTTTTACATTTTTGGGCGATGCCGTTCATCTTCAACGACAATACTTTTTGATAGCCGATTTCCTCCGGCGTCAGCTTCAAAATACGGTCTTTCACACGCACGTCCCAATCCTGTTTTTTGTTGATGATGGTTTTGCCCAATTCTCTGCTCCGCGTATCCATCATGCTGTTCGGTTGGAATGCGTTCCAGTACAAATGGTAAAAAACCCGTTTTAAAGTATCGGGCGAGTTGTTGGTATATTCTAATTTTTGTGTGCCGGTAAAACGGTTGGTTTGCACGTTCATGTTCACTTGCATTGCATAATTAACATGCTGCTGCCAGCGGTTAGATTGTGCGCTGGCAATCGTTGTGCTAAAAATTAGAAATAAAAAAGTAAGCGTTTGTTTCATCATGTTTAGTTAATACTGTTTTTAAGGGCATAAAAACAGTATTGCTAAAAGTAGCATTACCTGTTAAGTTGTGCAAGCCAGAATCGAACTTTTGCAAATTTTTGAAGTGATAAGTAAAACCAATCAGCCAAATTTTATTTGATTAGGAACGATGAAACATAAATACCTGATTTTAGCTGCGCTACTGATTTTAAGTATTACCGCCAAAACTTACGGCCAAACAGAAACGCAATATTCGGGTTGGCTGGCCATTTATCATAAACAAAAAATTGCCGGAAAATGGGGCTATCTGTTTGATGCGCAATATCGCACCGATAAACAGTTTAGTAAAACCAGCGCTTATTTGCTTAGGCCGGGAATTACTTATGAAGTAAGTAAAAGCCAGGTAGCCGGCACCGGATATGCTTTTTTTGGAAGTTATGAAGATGAAAAAAGCAGCCGGGTTTTTTATGCCGAGAACCGGATTTGGGAACAATATCAGCTTGATGCTAAAATTGGAAAAGCAACTTTATCCAATCGTTTGCGCCTGGAGCAGCGTTTTATTAACATGGAACAAGGCGGGTTTTCGCAGCGTTTGCGCTATTATATCCGCAGCCAGATCCCGTTGGTAAAAACCGATACCAGTTTTAACAAAGGTTTGTATATGGCTTTGCAAAACGAGCTTTTTGTGAATGTACAACATCGGGAAAGAGCGGGCAATAGTTTTTTAGACCAGAACCGATCTTACATTTCCTTTGGTTACCGAATTAGTAAAAAAATTGATGCAGAATTGGGTTATCAGTATGTGTATTCCAAAGACCGGGATGGGAATTTGCGGAACAATGTGTTTCAGCTGGCTATTTATACCGATTTTTAGATGCTGTTGCAATCTGTCATCCTGGCGTAGCGGAAGGATCTTTATCAAAGCGATTTTTGCTTTTTCTTGTACGTTCTTTTGCCTGATCAAAAGAACCAAAAATCAAGCATTTCGGATCGGCTCCGCGCGGCATTCAGCCCAACGCGCCCGGGTGCTTACCTTTCTGGTTATCATCTTTCTGATTGGTGTTGGAATGTGCTTTTTGTCATTTCCTTTAGATTAGCTTCGACAATATATTACAAGTTATTATGATTGTTAAAGCTTTCTTTTTGCTTCTTTTTCTTTGTTAACAACTGTGATTTTTGTGGATAAAGTTAACAGCG
>JAABUP010001081.1_pt1 | contig 57912 bp, 79 predicted proteins | sample 5559201 | NCBI WGS metagenome assembly JAABUP01 (sample SAMN10711887, study PRJNA513373) | rock metagenome | isolation source: Antarctica rocks | place: Antarctica | reverse complement strand
AAACCAGTCCTTGCTTAGCAGAACAGTTCGTGTGCGATGACAGCTCAATCTGACTGGCGGTACGGCCAGGTAGGCCTAGTAAACCATCGAACGCGTGTGTAGGTGGGACCAGTGCGGCAGATATCGTTCGTTGCGCTAGCTGCAGAGCTTTGACCCTGACTGTGCGTTGACCTAGGAGACCTGTTGTCAGCAGAGGGGAGGTTTGCTGCACAGCAGCAAGCCAAAGCCATAGGCAGGCAGGCCTCAAGAGGGCAGTGCCGTCTGTAAAAACAGGCCAGCTTTCTTTTGTAGTATATAGTTTGTGCAGCAAAGCAGTGTGCTGTTAGCCAGAGCATTTTTACAGAAGACAAGGAGTTTGCTTGTTGAGCAAGCTTTGCTGTCAGTTGAAGCAAAGCTTGTGCAACCAGCAATCCCCTGTTTTCAGTGCAATCACTTGCAGGTGCCAGAAAATTTGCCAGAGTGGTTGCTATTTGACTTTTTGACTTAGACGGCAGACAAAAAGAATCCACACCTCCGCTTACCTGCGTCTTCGGCTGCGCCGAGGCAAAGCAAGTTGCTATACCCCTCGCTGACAGCTGAACTCTAAAGCTATTCCTTTCAAACTTGATCACATAATTCCCAGTGATGAGCTGACTCACGATACCATGGCAGTTGGGGGTGCAACAAAATGCTGCAATGTACAGCAATGCACATGTTTAGATGCAGACTTTTGACTGCTGCTGTACAGATAGACCATATTGTTGCAGGACTTCTGTAAGCAGACATGTGACTGACAGCTGCCTTCCCTCTTTCATGATCTCTGCACGCAAACTGATATTGCAATGCCTGGGTACAGCAGTTACAGTAGGCACAAGAAAATCTGTCACACAATGCCACTCGCAGCTTCAGCTACCCCCATTATGCTCTGCTGCTTCTGGTTGTTCAGCACCAAATGTTTGTGTCCATGAACCCAAAGAGTATAGCAGCTGGTCCATGTAACGAGAAAGTTGTTGATAAAAGGCGGGACGTTGGCTCCTGTTTCATCTGTGAGCGTGATGTGCTGAGGAATCTGCTGTTGAACATCGGCTCCATCCACCAGGTAGAGCCTTGCCACGTTGTTGTTCAGCCTAGCCACACGAGCTGTGAGGTGCTGATCAAGCACCACGTAGTTCTCATTGTCCTGCCTGTACGAAAAAGTCCCTTTCTCGCAAAGAGCCATACCCTGCGCACCAGTTTCAGAGTCCATATATATTTGAAAGTTGCGGCTCTTGCGCCAATGTCCGTACGATTTTCTCTTGCTTGTTCAGAACCTAAGCTCTTTGACGAAGCAGGAAGCCCATTCGAGCGTTGTGCGGTACAGGTCGTGCTGTGCTGGCAAGCGCTTGTCAGCGACTTTCTGGTTTCGGAGAAGCGAGTCGTATGCCAGCTGAAGGGCTGACTGCGAAGCTTATGAAGCGTGCAAGTCGACAACAGTAAAGAGGAATAAATTTACGATCAGTGCTACCAACGTGCTTGGCTGGTCACTTCGGACCGTGATTTAGCCCATGGCCGCCGGCGCGGCTGTGCAGAACGATGCACTGGAAGCTGACGCCTTCAAAAAGCTGTACCCCCAAGAGTTTTTCTCCAAGTTCATCGAGAACGGCATACGGCCCGATGGCAGACCAGTAGGACGGTGTAGACCGACCACCATCGGACTTGATGTTGTCAGCACAGCAGACAGCTCGGCTTTGGTCAAGATTGGCAGTACAACCGCTCTTGCCGGTGTCAAGCTTGAGGTTATGCCCCCTAGAGAGGACTCCCCAAATCAGGGTCAGCTCGTCGTCCAGGTCGAGATGACTTCACTGGCATCCTCCAGCCACAGACCTGGCAGGTTTTCGGAAGAGGCTATCAGTATACAGGAGCGCATCAGCAGCTCCCTTGACACTTGCTCAGCAGTCCATCTGGAGGACTTGTGTATAGATCCTGGCCGGGCAGCATGGTGCATTTACCTGGACATATACATTCTGGATGCTGCTGGCGCTTTGCTTGATACAAGCCTGCTTGCTGCAGTGGCCTGTCTAGCAGACCTGCGGCTTCCGCCAGTATTAGTCAATGATCAGGGAAATGTGGTGTCAGCTGAAGCAGATCAGAGCAGGCCTCAGCAAAAGCTACAGCTACACTGTATCCCAATCTCTGTCACTTGTGGCGCTTTCAACGGCAGACTGCTTGTTGATCCCACTTTTGAAGAAGAAATACTGCTGCAGACAACTGTCAGCACTGTCATTGATGGCCAGAGCAGACTCATATCTGGTGAGTTCCCTGTGTAACCATCTTATGACTGTCATTGCTGATTGCATCCCCTCTTTGTATCTTAAGTCGTGTTTAGCCCTTTAAGCATCAAAGCTTTGGTATGCCGTGTCACAAGTATACAAACATGTTTACACAATTCCGCAAGTGCCTTCACTCCCAGCAGCTTTATTCAAGAAGCAAGCTGCGGTTGCCAAGTCTATGTTCTCTGGTGTGTAGTCCTGTCGGCTTAAATTACAGATTCTATGTGTTCTATCTCAGGACCTTCAGTCAGTGGCGGCAGAGGTGAAGCAGACCTGGCTGTCATTTGCCAGTGTATAGAGACTGCAAAGTACAGGCACAAAGAGCTGTCACAACTACTTAGACAGCAGCTGGAAGAGCACTGACAGACAGTGAGGTTGAGAATAGATAATGAGCTTGTATCGTCTTCATTGATATAAAATTGAAGTATGTTGCTGCATGTTTGCATAAAATCAATCGGGGTCTGTCCAACTGGGAGGTATTCTGTGTACAACAGCATGCTGAGTGCTTGAGTGGACCTGTGCAAGCGACAGGTCAAGAAGCAGCTTTCTGACAGCTCAGCGCTCTTTCAACCAGGAGCCAAGCATTTCACTTCAAAGCCTGTTCAGACACGTAAAGCTCTCGAATTTGCCATTCCACAAAAATGGACAAGGCCGTACAGTGAGAAGGAGCGCAGTATAGGGTAAGCGCTGCTAGCATACTATGAGTCATAAAGCGTGCGATACATGTACAGTGTGAGCCCGACTTAAGTCTAGCCTGGCTTTCTATGCGGTCATGATTATATTCAGGTTCAGGGCAGACATGTGTATTCATGTCGAATATATTATTTAGTCACAGCCCTTGTCAGCAAAGACCTGTAGGCTAGATAATTCTGTCGCTAGACAATACTGATGGTACTTCAGTGCATGAACTGTACGGTTCTGGATCTATCTATATGCATGTTACAACCTGTGCGCTCTTAGACAACGCCTAGTGAGCAACAATGCATTCTGACTGCCATATTGTTTCTGGATGCTCATGTTTCCTTGACGTTTTTCTCTACTTTGGACTCTGTTGCACAGTGCTGATACGCACTGCACTGCACACCCAGGCGTCAAGGGATTGCCAATCGGCGATTGCGCTTCAAAGTTTATTTCCAACCGCCATACTAATCGCTGATGACAATTGGTGAAGCCTTCTGTTCATTTGCTTAGTAAGTTATGGCCATGTGGACGTCCTTTAGTCTTCTGCTTTAATGCGGACCCTCGTAAGAATCCACGAACCCGCGCATCACATGGACGTTTGTGCCCCTTGCAGATCACGAGAATTGCAGCTCCGTTTCTTGTTTGCTTTGCGTGCTCAACGCGCATGTAGGGGTCGCTCCCGCACTTGCAGTTGCTTTGGACAGACTGATAGCGTAAACGGTCTTGGGAGCGTGAAAGTCACGATTGAGCTCTAATTGTTTGTTGTCAAGAAGAGCGACGTAGGACACTGCAGCGAGGTCAACGGGTGTTGTTGTCCGACCTCACCGCTCTCAGAGGTCGCAACAGCAGCAAGTAGCCCAAAATGGCCACACCTGCCGACTACACTTCTGCTGGATTTCAAGAGGCCGTCGCGGCTATCGTCGAACAGAAGACATACAACTGGATCTTCGACATAAATGCATCATTTCTGCTGACGTCCGGTTACCTCGTTTTCATGATGCAGCTGGGCTTTGCGTTGGTAAGCGCATGCTATCGTTACATTGCAGTCGAGAGCGTTCTCGGCCATTTTGCAACGTCACGGCTGTATATCACACCTATCGGCCTGGGCATATGCCCAATGTCTGCAAGCGTCGTACGGAGTGTTTGCAGCACTGCTGAACCGCGAGTCGACAGTATGTGCTTTGATGCAGCTCACTATTGGAGCTGTGCAAGCCAAGAGCGTGAAGTCCGTGTGTTTAAAAAATCTCATGGATGTCTGTGCTGGGGGTGTGGGATATTTCCTCTTCGGTTACGCATTTGCATATGGCGACCCTCAGAGCTGTAATTCGTCTGGCGTTTGTTCCAGCACAGGGAATCCGTTTATCGGTTCCAAGATGTTTGCCCTGCATGACCTGTCAGAGGATTCTTACCAAACATACTACTTTCAGTTCGTGGTAAGGATAGACATCTACAACGTCCCATGATGAGTTTACCAGTTGCTGTGGCTCTTCCACTTGCTTTCAACGTGACAGCAATACCACTTGACAGACTCCGTAAGCATTGATTCTGCAGTTTGCAGTGTCAACAGCGACCATTGTGTCCGGTGCAGTGGCAGAAAGAGTGAAGTTCATTGCTTACGGACTGTGAGTATTTCAAATCCGTCCTTGCCTGTCATAGAAACATGGACCATGTTACATGGTTGATCAAAACACAAGCTGCCTGCACGTCAGCTGCAGCACAAACAGTCAAATTTCTCCTGTTCCAACACAAACCCTTGCAGAGTGCACATTCTGTGTTTTCATCTGCATTGTCAATCAGTAAGGCCACTGTGATGAATGCCTGCAACCGAGATGCTTGCTCATTTGCTCTACCCTTATCTCACACCATCAGAAGTGCAGCCTAAACGGTGCTGGCCAATTGCAGGTATGCATTGTTCCTGACCATCTGGGTGTATCCTGTGTTGACTCATTGGCTTTGGTCTGCCTCTGGCTGGGCCAGTGCAACCAGAACTACAGGCCCACTGTTGATTGGTAGTGGTGCCTATGACACGGTCGGCTCTGGTGCTGTGCATGCTGTGGGTGGCTGGGCTGGTCTTGCAGGTAATGTAATACAGTATATTCTGCCCTTCGGGACTTAGTACTGCTCCTACAATTTGCCCAAAGATTGCCTATTGGGAAACCCATATCAGGTACTGGACCCTGGTGCTATATGGCACCTTGCAGTGAGGTGCTATGCGTATTGCATCAGCCAACTGGCCTGCTCTTATTGGTAGTCCAGTATGTTGTTCAATGTATAGCATTGTGCAAGTTGCTACTTGTTACTTGTCATGTGTGCACGCATATCACTGTGCATCCAGAGCATTGGTGCATGGCTTGCTGCATTGTTCATTTGGAGCCAACAGCAACCCCTTTCTGCCATGTGTGGCTCTGCCTCAATCAGTGAAGCTGAACAGAACATTGCCTCAAGCATGACCTAGAATGTTCTCAGATGTCCGACTTGTACCACCTGGCACAGCAGCAGCTCTGCTGACCTGAGCAAGCTGTTGCCGATGCAGGTGCTCTGGTTGCCGGACCACGTCTTGGACGCTTTGACAAGAATGGCAAGCCCAGGCCTATGCCCGGACACAACTCTGTCTTTTACATCTCTGGTGCTCTGCTTCTATGGTGAGCTGGCATCATCAAGTAGCCTTGTTGTGTTTTCACCATGTTTAGCCCAGACTGAAACATGTGCCTGCTGCTGCTGCTGCTGCTTCTGCTGCTGCTGCTGCTGTGGTGTCACATACAGAATGAGTTCAGCAACAGCAGTATCATATTTCTCTCCAGTGTTGTGAGCCCTGATGCGTTCTGCTCAGTGTGGTCAGGACTGCTGCTCAGCCTGGTCTGCATAAGTATATATGGATTGATGATTGAAGCATTGTGTATGCAGGTATGGGTTCTATGGATTCAACCCTGGTACCATGGGCATGATCATTGCTTCTGATGGCACCAACTTTGCAAATGTGAGGCCGAGGCTGTGACATGATCTTTGAAAAGTTCAAACCCTCTGCTGAATTTGTCATCTACAGCTGTGGTAGAAATGTAAACCCACTCTTCAGCATGCAGCTGACCTTGTGCTACCGCCTATTGCTGCCTCACCAGTCTGACAGCATGTGAGTCAAGATCATGTCATGCTTATGTCATGAAGTGACAAGGTCCTTGTAAAGCTGACTCATGACTTGTTGTACAGGTGGTGGGCAGATGTGCAATGAGCACAACAATGGGAGCCTGTTTTGGGGGGTGCACAGGGCTTTTGGTCATGCTCATCTACACCAGGCTCACCACTGGTCATGCCATGTGGGATCTCACGATGTCAACTAATGGAGCCCTAACCGGCATGGTGGTAAGTTGAACAGACTCAGTGTGCAGACTTGTCTCCATTTATACAATCAACCAAGTGTCGTCCCCTGGGGTTGGATGCAAACAGTCCTGTGTAGCTTCCTGTGCAAGGTCCTGTTTTGACAGTCAGCATAGCAACAATACCCTGTGTTGATGTGCCCCAAGTTGGACTGAACAAGTCCATGCCAACCTCTGCAACTATGACCAGACCATGTGTTGCCCTCAACTCTGTGGAACAAAAGCTTCTTAGGCAGTGTGTTTTGATGAGGAAAAACTCAAGTTGTGTTGACATGTAGAGATGAGCAGACATGAAGTGACGATGAGCATTGCTCTTTCATCTGTCATGTAGAAATGATTGTCTGCTTGACCGCCAGTGTATAAAGCTTTTTCATTAATATAATGAAAGTATCAATGCAATCTCCTGATGGACGCAGCCACTAGCATGCAGCGCTTGTGTCAGGTCCTGTGCTGCAGACTTCTTTGAGTAAATCAACAATGGCCAGCTCACCAGTGTGTATAATGTTTGGCTTGAGATGCTAGCAACGTCCTTGACCCAAGAGTGTGCTGCAAGCAGTCTGGCTCTTGGCACCTTGCTGTTAGTTGCCAAATTTGGCAACAAAAATGAGCTCTCGGACCAAGTTGCTTTAACGTGGCGGTTATGTATTTCACACCAGGGCATGACAACCAAGTCATTGTCTGTTGACCCCTGTGATGAGTCCCAAAGATAAGAAATACAACATTGACTGATTACTTGATTGATCACATGTGATTCTGCTCTGCTGCAGGTGATCACATCAGGTTGTGCAACCTATGAGCCCTGGGCCTCTGCCCTGGGGGGCATTGTGGGGGGTCTGCTTGTCCTGCCTGGATCATTGTTTGTGCTTCATGTTCTCAAAGTGGATGACCCTGTGGACGCTGTTACGGTACATTACATTGGCATCACAATGCATGCACAACATGTGTGCTTTTCCTGCCTGGATCATCATGTGGAGCTTCGTATGCTGCAAGTGTGCAACCCTGAAAGTCCTGCAGCAAAGATGCACATCATGTGTGACACAGTGCAAAGCAGTCACTTGCACAATATCTGGTCTTGAAGTTGATGTGCGCAGCTGTAGCAGTCCTGCTTAGTAGGCACTCATGCACTCTGCTCAGCATGACCGGTAAGAAATGCAACTTGACGACATTGCAGGCATGCCTCTGAATGGGTGTATTGGCTCTTCCTGAGTGTCAGTTGTACTCTGACAACGTCCACAACATGGTGTGAACGTAAAACGCAACAACACAAAGAAGTGATAGCAGCCAGAGCTGATCAGTTTGCATCACTTTATCATACAGCATGTTCTTTGCAAAACTCAGCCTGTCAAGCAGTGAACAGGCAGTCTGCAGTTGCTGGACAGCTTGCATGCGTTGGTCTGCAGCAAGGAGTTTGCTGGGAGGTTGAATTGGGTGGAGATGTTCAGTCATGTTGCAATGATTTCAGGTACATGCTTTTGGAGGGACAACGGGGGTTCTGTTTTACTCTTTGATGGCTAGCAAGAATTACGTGTACGAGCTGTACGGTAAGAGACCATGTTCATATGTTTCTGAGCCACTGCATTGCAGCTGCACTCAGTCCTCCTTCTATTTCTGTTTTTTGCTGCATGATCGCATACCCTTCACAAGCGCTTGTTGTGTCAACCATGAAATCCCTGTTATCGACTGCATGTCAAGACGGTTTTTGGTGTCTGTCGCTGACTTCAGCACCTCAACCTTTTGATCCTGGACCTGTCTTGACATGGTGCATCTGCTGTTGACTTTGCTCACATCAATTTACATTTCCTGTCTAGGATCCATCAGGGGAGTCAACAGACAATAATTGGGAAAATTCTGAGAATGCTGAGTTCGAACGAAACAGGTCACTCAATGCTGTTTTGGGTGACACACATATGGTACAGTCAGGTGAAGTTCCCTTGGATCTCACAGGTGCAACCAACTCTTGGGATGGGGGTCCAAGGCATTATGGGTGGTTCAGGGGTGACACCCCCCACACCTTTGCAGCCAATGTCATCTGGGTGTGCGTCATCTTTGGGTGGACCATGGGCATGATGTACCCCTTCTTCTGGGTCCTCAACAAGTTTGGCAAGCTGCGTATCAGCCGAGAGGAAGAAATGGTGAGTCGTAAGCCATGCTGACTGTGAACCACAAAGCTCCAGATTCCTGATGCGCTTGGGCAGCCATGTGTAACAAAAGCTAATGTTTGACAATGATGATAGCGATGCAGCTTAGATTTGCCTCACAGGGCACTGGCCTGTCAGGCAATGTCAGCACCCAGAGAGAGATATAGCAAAACCACGACGTGTGAAATGCAGCCTGAAAGACTGAACCCTGTACCTCAGGGTGTTCTCATTGCCAATTATTGAATCTACATAACTCAAGAGGTTGTATACTGAGGTTGCATGTCTCTTGCTGAGTTGCATGGGAGACTGGTCTATCTGCCTGTTGGCACTTGATAATGTCGAAAGGCAGATAGGCTTTTCTCCTTTTCTTTAGTCGAATTGCTGGCTGGTGCAGGCTGGAGTAGATGTCTCCAAGCATGGTGGCCATGCCTATCCCGGCATGGAAGATGTGTACAATGTTGAGCTGCAGCACATGGCCAGTGATGATGTCATGACTGATGTACCAGACCACAAATTCCATGGCTCAAGTGGAGTGGACTATCCCGGCAGTCATTCCTCCAAGCTACAATCACAGGTTGGTTTCAGTCATCCTTTCAGCCCTTTCAGTGTGAAATTGCCTGCATTAAATCCTGGACCTAGGCTTTTCTTCTACCTGCAAGCTACATTCACTGGTCAGGTTTCGTCATCCTTTCACTGTGAAATGCCTGTGTAATGACCTTTAAAGTAGCGTCCAGCTCCAAGCTGTAAGTCATGCAAGCTGATGTCTAGGTGGTGATGCTGCAGATTGACCATCTGAAGGCAGAGATGGCAAGGCTTGTAGCCCTAGTTCCAGGAGCGCAAGCTACTGGCAAGGACAGCAATGGACTGGTGCCCAACACTGGCAAAGATACTGTTGTTTGATTGCATTCTCTGAAGAAATCGAGGGTGTATTTGTTCTTTCTAGGCAAAGCTGAGGTGTGCTACGTGAGCAGATGCTGCATGGTCAGCTGACTCAGTGATGCTTGTGCCAGTCGTAATATTTTTGGTGTGTTTCAAAGTTGTGTAGATGCTGTATTATAAGTGCAAGTGTTGTTCTGTGAGCTGCAGCCTTGTGGCCATATGCCAGGGTCGTTCAACGTTCCATGCTGCAAAACAATAGCACCAGTGTCCTTTGTCTGAGGAGGCTTGCGTTGTAGCTGCAGTTGCAGCCAGCATCTTGCTTGAAATCTTTTAGACTATGCTGAAGTTGTAGCAGAACATATGCGTTTAGCAATGGGCACTTTGGTAACCTAGTACAGCGCCACATAATACAGCTACTTTGACCTACCTTGTATACACTACATCACTATTTGCTAAGCGTATTTTTTATAGACTGCTGATAAATATGTCTCTGCTAGTACAGTCATATTTGATATACGTTGGCTGTGTATCTGTATGGCTTGATAAGGTTTGAATTCAGGCTCTGGCAAAGTGTTGGTACTGACATGAGCTTGGTGGCAACACTGCAGATCAAAATTCACATCAGTGCAACAGTCGCGCTTTGTCACTATGATCTTTAGCTAGTAAGCTGTGTTCGCCATCAGTTGCAGCACAGTCAAAGCTCACACATTTAGGGTTTATACCCAAACTCTAGCAATTGCCTTCCAAGGACAACACCCCTTGAGTAAAGCCGTCGGACAGGCTTCTTGTAGTGCTGAGGGAAGATTGTAGGTTCCTGTGCAGATTGGTCATATCAGTCAACAACAAGATGATCAGAACCAACCCACATCACCTGTCCATGGCAGATGCAATAGCTCATGATTAAGTAGGTCAGGTCAGTTTCAAATATCACTCATGCCAGCTTGCAGGTCCTCTTGCAGCGTGCATGGAGCATTGCACAGCCATGGCAACTGTGTATTTTGTCAGCCTCTCCTGCCAAATAGGCAAGCTTGGAAACAGCAAATCAGGTCAGCTTCTAATGGCATTAAGGCGGGCTTGCAGGTCCTCTGCCTCAGCGTCTGCTGCTTCGTCTTCCTGTGTTGGGGCAACAGCCCTGGCAGGTGCAGCCTTGCTTCTGGGGGCTGCAGCCATCTGCTCCAGGGTCTCTCCAGCAATCTCTGTCAGCACCTGCATAATGATGATGATAATGATAATCATCATAATAATGAATGATAGTTATATTTACGCTGTCTGGCTCATGATGAGCTAGGTACGTGCAGGGCAAGTCTCGTCTGTCCAGAGCAACTTGTTCTGTGCAGCATGAGTCCATTGTTCATTCAGTACTCTACAGTATGGGGTGTGACTCAACAGAAGTCCTGGCTTGAAAGCACCACATGGCGCTTCAGGACTCAAGACTGGCTTTTAGTCATCTGACATTCTGAGCAGATATCACCTACTGGAGTTGCAGCTGCATGTGTTGTGGGATCAGGTTACATCACCATGGCAGATGCCAATTCTTGAAGTGCCTTTCAGCATGAAGCAGATATTGCAACGAGCAACTTGCCTAAGCATTGACATCGAAGCATGTCATGCCAGTTTCAAAGCTCTGCACAGATTACTCTACACTCAATATGCTCACGAGACGGCTGCAATCCACAGGGTCTTTACAAACTGGTTGAACTTAGTCTCATGCATCACAGTCAAATGGTGCAGAACATTGGCAGGGTTGTACAGGTCAACAACATGCAGCACTTATGTTTGCATTCCCACCTTGTCCACCTCAGCATCTGCGTCTTCCTCAATGTCATCAGTGTCAAAGACATCATCCATCATCTCTCCCATTGTTTCCTCTATCAGCCCAGCCTTCATCATTTCTTTGGACATCTGCTGCATGGTCTGGTTCAATTCAGGAACCTTGATGAGGTCGTTCACAACTTTCATCACCTGCGTGACAATAGCAACAACTTGGCTGTACCACCCTGTTCTCTGACAGGCAGAAACCATCCTTGCTCTGCAAATCTGCTGCAATGTTTGTTTGTTTGTTTGTCTGTCTGTCTGTCTGTTGCGTTGGTCTGTTGGTTTGTTTGTCGATATAAATCTTTGTCTGTACATTGGACACTGTGATGGCACCAATTACAACTTCAGTTGCATGCATGATATCATGTTGACAAATTTTCAGCAATCCTGTGGACTGGCTTACAAAGCGCTCTTGCTTTGATAACATTTGCTGCATTGTCTGGTAAAAGCTGCAACAAGAAAGTCACAATCTCCCTGACAAATTTAGCAGTGCAGTGACCCATTGCTGAAACATGCCAAAAAGAGCCTTCTGACAGAATCTGTCACAGATAGGCATGATCAACTGACTGACTTCAGCCTCAGCATGCCTTCTGCAGAAGCAAATATCACACACTGTCACGAGATTTTACAAAGCGGGGTTTGTGCTGCAAATTGTTATTGGCAAGGAAGGTCCAAGGTATGACTGTGGTAGACTTGAGACTTGTTCTGAGCAGGACCAGGGCTCAACTTGACTCGCAGAGTGGACACTTGCAACACTCTCATGTGACAACGGGTGGCATTTAGCAGGGTTTGTACAAGTTGTACCTGAGTGCTCTGCTTGAGTGTGCCAGCAACCTTGACCATGCCAAGCTGTTCAGTGAGCTGTGAGTTCATGCTCATCATGTGAGCTTTGTTGGTCCAAAGTCTGGTGGTCATTCGCCGTGTGTGCACCAGCTCCTTTGCCAAGGTCTTGGCTGAGGCCATGTCATTTCGCTTGGCTGCCTCACGAATCTGCTTTTGAGCAACCTTTTCAAGGCGTGAATTGTCTCGGATCTGTTTTTCCAGATTGCGCTGTTCTTTCCTGCATGGTATGTGTGGATGTCACTGAAGCGCAAGCTTGTTGACAAACAGCTTTTGCCGAGTGATGCACGGGTTGAGGCTCACATGTGTGAGGAGTCAGCAGCTTTGCGGCGGTCATAAAGCTGCACAGCAAACATACCTCATTTGTATGCTGTGGTGCATGCTGCGCAAGCAAATGCGGCACAGAAGGTGATTGGCTGACCTTATATCAGACTGCCACTTGCGCACCAGCTCTTTTGGATCTGGGGGCTTCACAAAGAACTCTTGAATGTTCTGTACCACCGTCTTCCTTTCACCAAACATCTTGCGGGAAGACCTCCTTTTTTTGCAGGTCAGGGAGCCATACCAGCCAGGAGCCAAGTGCTTGACAGTGGAAAATACACGCCAGGCTGCGTCTTGATGTCTGGTATTCTTACAAATCCAAACTGTCAGACTGCTGGAGGTGATGTTTAGAGGCTGACTAAAAGATCTGCACGAACAAAACTGGCGTGTTTACTGCCTTTGATCATGGAACCGACAGCGACAGCTCGTACGACGCAATGCGTTGAGCAAGGATCTTCCGTCTCACCCGCCCAGAGTAGCTTTGTGCTTGATCTGACTTTTGTCGATCAGCTCGAGGGGTCGATAGGTCAGAGGCGAACGCGCCGTGCGACGACCTGCAGATTCGTTTCAACTAACTAGCTGCGCGAGGAAGTTCTTACCAATTGAGCAGGTGACAGATTTCTCCTTGATAACGGACAGTCAAACTCACCAACTCTAGCTAGAGTTGACTGGGCAAAAGTCAAAACTCGTACCAGAAGCTGCTGCAAGCCTGCGTTCAGCCATCGCGCAGGGTCCATGACGCGTCAAGGTACTTGTGATATAAGAAAAGCCGAGTCTGACTGACAATCAGCAGCTGTTTTGTCCAATCTACCGTCCAGCATGACCTCAGTTGCAGCTGTACAGAGTGCCATACAAGCACTATATGGAACAGATGAGGGCCAGCGCCAGGCGGCCAATATCTGGCTTACTGACTTTGCCAACTCTGATCAGGCCTGGGAGAGCCTCCAGCTGTTGCATGGGGAGCTTGCTCCAGACGTGCAATTTTTCAGTGTCAATCTACTCCTTAGTAAAGTGAAGCATTCGTGGCGTAAGCTCCAACCTGATGCACGGCGGCAAATTCAAATCTTTGCTAGGTAAAGACGCACTGTCATGCTGCCTGAATTGTCAAAAGAAGCGCTATGTTTGAGTCAAGTCCCAATGCATGCACTGTCAGGAGCAAGCTTGATGAGGCGGTCAGCAGTTCCAATGCAAACAAGCTCATCAAACAGCGCCTGTGCCTGCTGCTGGCAACAATGGCTGCTGCAGATGGCGCAGATGCTGGAGCTGAGCTCATACAACATGCCATGCGCTTTGCTCAACCACTGTCTGACACTGGCCATGTGAGTTGCGCACATACATGTGATGAGCGCATTCTTTGAGCAATGCCTGTACAGAGCTTGACACCCCTGTTGTCCTTGTCAGCACATTGCGCACTTCAACTAGCCAGCTCTTGTGGCAATGACCTTGCATGATGTCAACATCACAGGCTTGCTTTGATGCTGGATGCACACAGTATATCTTCCTTACGCCATCTGACATAACACTTGCAACGTCAGCGCCTCTCTGCGGCACTACGAAAAGAGCGCTGTCTGTGGTCCCAGGCCAACCTTGAGGTCACGCTGGATCTGCTTCTGAGCCTTGCTGAAGAAGCGTCTTCTCTGGACAGCAGGAGACAGGCCTCCTTCGTCAACAAAGCTATGCAGCCCCAAGCAGCGAGGGTGTTTGATACCTTGGGCAAGGTCCTGCAAGGCAGCTCTTCAGCATCAGGTCACAGCATTGCTAGCTTCCTGCCAACATGCGGCAAATGTTGACTGTCTGGTGCAACTGTCTATGATGCCATGTTTTTGAGGACGTACTTTGCACCAGCCTTGCTAAACCAGCTCCTCCCATTCAGCATTTGTGCTTGGTATGACATGACTCATGCTGGAAGAGCTTATGAACTATGATGCAGCCCACACTGAGCATATGTACTGCCGGAGTTTGGTGTCATAAGTGTTGAACCGACCGGAGAATTCGCATGTTGGCAGGGCAATCAGCGTCGGCAATCTCTGCCTTGAAGTGCACTCAAGCTTGGCTTGGTCACAGCTTGCCTGGGCTGAATGGGCACAGCGCATGCTCTCCTGGGGCTTTGCAAACCCACCAGGCAAGTAATGACTAGCTTCCATGCATGCAGTCCCCTACACAGAGGCACAGTGCCATTGTATCTGATTCCGCTTGCAGTGTTGAGTAATGTGCATATGGCTGTCTGTATGCATGAGATAGGACACTGTGACATATGCTGGCAATGCGCAGGCATGCAGGACTTTGTATGTATGACTCTTTTGCACAGCAGGTGGTTGTAGACTGATGCAGCACGTCACTATCAGACATCGCAGTGATCAGATAAAAGCGCTCATAAAGACCACAGATGCAAATTTCATTGAATACAACAATTTGTTGCTGTTGTTTCTTTTGTAGAGTAAGCACAAGCGATTTATGAAAAAGCTTCACACGCCTCCATCAGTAGGTTTCCACAACAAGCAATAGATGGTTGAGATGCCTAGCTCACTTGGCCGCCTCTGTGAGTTGAAAAAGATTACGTGATAAGCAGGGCTCACTAGTTCAAGCTTTGCTTATAGGGGGTGCTCTTCTCCTCCATCCTCGCTTGTGTCATGACGGAAGACTCATCCTGTATAAATGCTACAGCAGAAGTTTTTGAAGTCATGCTTGGTAAGCTCTTTCATGGCTCTTAAGACAGGCCAAATGTACTCGTGCCGCATGTTTAGTCTCTGTTTCATTGCATGTAGTAGGTATGTCTGCCATGGCCAATAATTCATATGTGACACCATCTGGCTAGCTGACCACATGACATGTGACAACTTGTTTCTCAGCGCAAACATAGGCAGCTGTTGTTCCAGAAGGACACATGCAACATGCATGCATGGTGTGTCAGCCTCAGCATATATGTCTTGACAGATTGGGCATAGCATCAGTTGCTGGTGTTAGCTATGCTTGATTGACTATCAGCAGAAAACTGTAAACCAGATGTCTGACATGCGCCGTACTGCTTCACACCATACCTGATCAATCTCTGTCCATGTCATGCCAGAAGATAGTCCTGTGTACAAAGCAATTTTGCTCAACTACAAGAGCTATTCATCTCAAGATTCCAGGCTGACAAGTATTTGCTAAGCACTGGCTGCAACCAATCATTACTCTACTTCAAGCATGCAAAGGATCTGCATGCTGCTGAGCATAACTTTTCGTGGCTGACTTTAGAAAACGAGGAGGGTGAGATTGATGAGGCAGCAGACCAGAAGGCCATGTCAGCCATCATTCAGGCCCTTTTAGGCTGTAAACACTCCTTGCAAGGTGAGTTTGATCATTTGAAAGTCATAGCAATCCAGGCATTTTGATGAGAACGAGAATTGTAGCAACACCAGCAGAGGCAAGTGCAGCAGCAGCATAGCACTAGCAGCCGTCCTGTGTCCCATATCGTCCCAGTGTATCAAAGGCACTTGATTTCCTGCATTGAAGCATGAATACCGAAGGCATGCATTGCTGCAAAAGCCGAAGCTGCCATGGCAGGACAATCATGCAATGCCTGCTTGCTGCAAATTGACAGACCCATACACTCTTTCATTGTGGCATTGTGACGCTATGGGCGGGCTTATCACACCTACAGGAGCATGCAATGCCCAGGCGTCAAGATGGTACCAGCCATGATGCTCATGCACCCTAGCAAAACAAACTTTACTTCACCATCCCCAGCACGGGACCAAGTTTTGCAGCATGTGTTGCCGGCTGCCAGACTGCTGTTGCTTGGGAGTTACAAGCATGGCAGCAGCCAGAGCTGACAAGAGCATATCTTTCAGCTGCAGGAGCATGTCTACCTACTACAAGAGCATGTCTACCTACTACAAGAGCATGTGTACAAGCACTTCTAACTATAACAGAGCATGTCTACCTAGCACGTCTACCCAGCATGTCTACCTACAACCGAGCAATTTTACTAGCATGTCCACCAGCATGTCTACCTACTATAGCAGCGTGTCTACCTGCCACAAGCTGTACGCAATGACATGCTACTGGCATGAAGTCTTGCTGTGATGTTTTAGGCACTGAGGCAGCTCTTGCTCGGGCGCGCTTGGTTGCAAAAGCTGCAGCAGCCATGGCTGATAGATCACCCGAGGCTGTCGCTCAAGACCTACCCAAGGCAGTGCAATTGGCAGAGCTCTTGCTTACCTGCCTGTCGTTAGGTAATACCTTCTGCCGCACAGTTCTGTTGTGGATGCATGCCTCCGATTGCCATGCTATCTTCCTGACTTGCTGAGTTGTTGGGCCTTGCTTGAGAGTGAGAGATGCCATGCAAGAAGTAGCATTCAGGGGCAATTGCTTTCAGGGGCAATTGCATGTTGCTACTGCATCTTGTCTGACATTGCGGCGACAATGCATTTGCCCTTTAGGCCGTGAGCATGATTGCACAGTGCTACCTGTTCAACTATGATGCATGACTGCAAAGTGGAGCCAGGGCTTGTCATCAAATATTTACACATCAAATATTTGCACACTTTCAGCAGCGCTACCAGGTCAAGCACAGCAGCCCCAACTGCATTTTCACCCCACCCCAGTTGACCCCAATGAGCTACTGTTGGAGTGTTACTCCCTGGCATTGCCTTTGTCAATGCTCTTTTAAGCTGTGCTGCATGAAACAAAGAGATGCAAGTTTTGCCACAGACCACATTGATAGTCTCAGCATCATCCTGACTTCTGACAGAGTTCAAGCTGCAGCTGCTATGCTTCAATATTACTCAGGACCTGCAGTTCGTCTTGCAGCATCAATGTTGCTTGCTGTGTTGTAGGTGAACGGCAGGTGGCAGAATTTGCCGTAGACTACCTTGACTCCCTCAGTACTGTCCCACTAGCAGAGAGGCAGCCACAGCTGCAGCAGCCTCTGTACTCCAGCCTGTTGCAAGTCTTGGCTCCCCACGTTCAGTACCCTCAAGACTTCATTGACTGGGATGGGTGTGTGGATGATGATGAGGAGGCTTTCACTAGATTCAGGCCGGTCCTCCCTCCTGCCTGTCTGTTTTGTCTAGGAATGTCTGTTGTAGCAAGCCTGCTGAACAGTGGGTTGTGGCAGATGTTATGGTCTGCAGGAGTCTGCTAAGATGCAAGTTTGCTGTTACACATGTTGTTGTTGGTTTGCTGCCTGCCAAAACAGGACCTCGCACAGGGGCCAACTCAGGACTGATACCTGACCCTTCCAGGATAGATGTGTGTGATTGAATGAATGAATCAATGAATGCATGCATGGATGGATGGATGCATGGATGGATGGATGGATGGATGGATGGATGGGTGGATGGATGGATGGATGGATGGATGGATGGATGGATGGATGGATGGATGGACGCCTTGCAGCCAATGCTGCATCAATAGCAGTTCCCATGTTTTGCGTGGACTCATCAGCACTTTGTCTCTGCAGCACAGCTCTGCAAGGTGTTGTGAACATCTTTTCTAGGGCCGTCAAAGCACCACCAGCATGGTGATCCTGTCTGGACAGCATTTCATCATGCAGTCCTTGTGCCAAAGCTCCCCTTAGCGCTGTACCCAAAACAGTGTGGCCAATGTTGCAACTTGCAGGGAGCAAAGTCTGCAGGAGGTGCTTGAGATCTCTTTTGGCGTGTTGAAGGGCAACTACTTGGCCTACTTTGGGCAGCAGCTCCAGGGCGCCGCCTCCTGGCAAGCAGCGGAGGCTGCCTTGTTTGCTATCAGGTGAACCCAGCGTAGATTAGCACTTCTTCTGTTGCTGCTGCAGCGCTGTCGGTGCTTCTGAATGTGAGCCTGGCTGACTAGCAACATCCTCATCCTGCTTCCTTGTGTGGAAGGAGGGATGAAAGCACAGATGGACACACACAGATGAACATGCCGACAGACAGATTCACAGATGGAAGGAAAACAGGGCAGGCCGGTAGGCAGACAAACAGACAGACAGACAGACAGATGGACAGACAATAAGACAATCATACGTACATACAGACAGGCAGGCAGGCAGGCAATTTTGACAGGCAGATAGACCAACAGGCAGACAGAGCCTGATTGTCTGCCATACAGAGTATAATTTCCTTACTACAATAGATCCTGTTACTTGACCTGCATGCTTGATTTTCAGATATTGTCCGCAACAGAACCCAAGCATTGACTGTGTGGTTTGACTGCAGATGTGTGTCATCTTCAATCCTAGAGATGGCATCCTCAGATGCCAGCCCAGACCGGCCTCAAGCAAATGCGCAGCAGCAAACAGTCAGGGCATTCCTGAGCGGCCTGTTTGGGCAGCTGTGCGCAGGACAGGGCAGCTTCAGCCAGACAGGGCTGTTGCAGCAGCCCTGGGTTCTGGCGACAGCTGCACGCTTGATTGGTGACTATGCCATGTGGTTCAGTCGACTAGGGGGACCAGAAGCGCCCTTGGAGGGTGCCCTGAGATTACTCCTTCAAGCTATGTTGCTGTCACAGGTCAGGCTGTCACAGTTGAGACTCTCGCTAACCAACGGTGAACACAAGTCCTGCTTGTTTGGGTTGACTGCTCCAAACACTCATCTCTGCTGGCATGCCTTGCATGTTTGGGGATGTTCGACTCAAAACTCAATGAGTGATTCATCAGATGTCAGTCAGACCCAGTCCTTGCCTTGTACCTTATTTTGTCACCCTAGCAGCAGACATTCAGCCACTGTTCCTGGCAGACATTCAAACCTTTCACTCGAAAGTACCACTGCCGAGTGTATGAGAGACTCCCCTTGTGTGACAGCATGATCAGATTCCGGCGTCCTGACAAATTGGAGGTGCGCAAGGCATCTTGTGCTCATCACCTCTCTGGCTGAAGCCAACAGACTTGGCGTCTGTGACCTGACCCTTGTTATAACATGAGCATATCAGGAGTCCCAGGTCCAACTTGCATCCCAGAGGGAGCAATGGGTCCCGGCTTCAGAAAGCATCTGTAACATAAGGATTCCGTGGATGACAGTGCAGTCGTTACAGACACACGTTTCACACTTGTGTGCAGGCGCGATTGGCGGCTGCAAAAGCCTTCCGTGTCCTGTGCGTCCGCTGTGCTGCAAGGCTCAGCAGTCCTGCTGTGCTGTCAGGCCTCGTTGGCCTCGCACACACTGCACTCAACAGTCAACAGGTAGCTCAAGGTGAGCTCAGGTTGGATCACTGCATCTTGCATGGATTATATGAGGCATGCAGCAGCAGACAAAACTAAGGTTTATCGAAACTAGGGTTTCCTTTTAGCAAGGCAAGGCGCAGCAATGTCATGAGGCATGCAGCGGCAGACAAAAAGCAAACCCTGAACTGTACCCTTCTTGCGCATGCACCATTGCGCTTTGTAGACATTCAGCTGCAGACCCTTGCATGTGCATTGCAAAGTGCGGTTTGTCAGCCGAGGCTCTATTTTTCCGTTTTTCAATACATCAACAACTACATCCGCCAAAATCACAGGATGCCAGGCCAATAACAATAGGCGTGAGCATCCTGACAGCAATGCACACTTGCTTGCTGCTCAATGCATCCTTTGTTCTTTGCTGTTTTTTTGTATGATTCAGCGCAGGAGATGTCTTTTGTAGTTCTGATTCATGTCAGGTGTGCAGGCGATGCACAAGGGCTGGAGGACAGACAACATGTCATAGAAGGGCTCTCCCGCGTCACCGCCCAGCTGCCTGGCAAGGAAGCTGCTCAAGCGGGGCAGCACCTCATCGCCCCTTTTCTTCAACAAGCCCAAGCTTGCCTTGATTCTGAATCAGGTGTCTGTTGCCATCAGCACAAAAGATGCCCACAGCACTGAATAAGATCAGAGATTCCTCATGCTGTATCGAGTTGATGCCAGTGTGACACATGGAACATGCCATATGCCATTCTAATCTGCATATTAGCTGGATAATTTGCGGTGTTTGCACCGCAGATTATCCAGCGGTGCACACACCTGCTTCAACACGAGATGCCCATCAGGTCTCAAGCACACAATGCACATCTGTCCAGATGCAAAACAACACAAACTAAGAAAGCGCTGACCAGCTCATAACAGAAGTGCAGCTGCTGCAGGCCCCTGGTGGGCCTTCAAATATGGGCCTTTTCGGCTACTTTGAGGACATGCTCGGATTGCTATTAACACAGTGCTTGTTCCGGCAGATTACACAGAACTGCTGCTGTTGCAGGTGCCTCCCAGCATACAGCGACCTTGGCTGTACAGCTGCGGCTCATTGCCTGTGCCATCAAGTCAATGGAGTTTGGCTCAGCTGGCACATCAAATGCAGGTACTGCACATCACACCTGCACCTCTGTAGCTGCACTTCCAGCTCTTTATGCTATCCACTGCCCTGTGTGTCAGCAAGCAGGAGATTCAAGTCTGCAGTCATGCACATGTACCTTTCCAACACTTGACGTCAAATGGCTTTCCCCTTTTTTGGTTTACCTACCTGCTTTACGGACAGCAGAGATGCCCGTTACTTACTTACTTACTCATTCACTTGCCCACTCACTCACTCACTCACTCACTCACTCACTCACTCACTCACTCACTCACTCACTCACTCACTCACTTACAGCCATGTGAAGCCTTGATGCCTGCCATAGCTGGTTAAAATGCCCTGATGAGGGCCTGATGAGGCCCTTGTGGGTAGTCACGATTCACTCTACAGCCTTTCTAGCAAGGCTGCAAAGCGTTTCTGGGCACATCACTCTATAGCACAAACATGTGATCAGGTGTGACGAAAATGCAGGGGGTCACCCAGTCTTGAGTATGCTTGAGGCAGCACAACCTGTGCTGACTAGGGTGGCAGCATCCCCGGCCCTTCAAGCCAATGCACCAGTGGTGTCAGCGCTGTGTGAGGTGCGCTGGACACGCTGACGCCTCTCTTTGTCTGCAACAATCTTTGCTCATGCCATTTCTGGTGCCTGCTGGTGGTGCTCACAATGCTCGTGCGGGGGGCGTGACTTTGAACATACATGCTCCTGCTCCTTACGTGCTTGACATGCATGAGGTCACCATGCATAGGCACCCTTTGTACATGCGCCCCTGCCCTCCCCCCGTTCTGTGAAATGCTGCCACCAGAGCCCTGGCTTGCGGCGAGGGTTATGCAACTTGTGCACATCATGGTGCAGGTGTACCAGGGCAGTTTGACATGTATAAGAGCCTCCGCAGAGCCACTCTTATCAACTTTTGTCACTCCCTGTGTGACCCTGTTCCAGACCCATCAGCACCCTGCATGTCTGGACATCCTGGCAACATGCATAGAGCTTTTTGGACCACAGCCGACAGCAACAAACATGCTGACTCATGCACTGTATGTGGCGTGCTCTGCCTCAGAGCCGATTTTCAGTGTATGTTACACAAGCAACCTCAAAGCAAAAACAATCTTCTGTGCATGATCAACAAGGGCTCGTCTCATGCTGGAGTGCTTTGCTGTAACAATGATTGCCTGTGGCATCCATTCACGGTCTGTGATTGTATTGGGTGTCCAGGTGAGCGTGTGAAGGCGCAATGGTATGCCATCACTCACTCATTGCGCAATGCAGACACTGCTGATCAGACATCGATTGAAAATCAAGCCTCTACCAAGCATGATAATTGCACGCCATACAGCATTCATCAGGAGCAATGTAAGGCATTGCTTTCACCAAGTGCTGACAGCCTTCAGGCACATCATGCAAGAGCTGCCTTGCTGATTTCTATTTTGTCTATGCATGGTGACAAAATTCTTGCCCAATTTCTTGATGCAGGGGAGACAATTAGCTGCCAACCAGGACATAGTCACAGCCCTCTTTCACCTGGCCGATCAGTGCACCCTTATTGCCCCTGCCTTGGCCCTGGCCTGTGGGGCATTGCCAAGCCTGTTCCAATGGGCAGTTCAGGGTCTGCAAATGAGGGAAGCTGAGCCTCTGAGAAAAGTGATAGCCTTTTTGTCTCACTGGACAGCACCAACGAGCAGTCTAATTTCTGATGCCGACAAACAGGCAAGTCTATGGGGAGCCAGTCAGGTGCTTGCATGCATTGCTTTTCTGTCCTGTTTTTACTGCGCTCAAGCACCTTGATAGTCTCTTTTTGTCCTTCAGTGTAGTCCTGATGCCATTAGTGATGTCAAGCTTGCAACATGACCTGCAGCTAGCAGCTCATCATGATCAACATTCTCATTCCACACCTTCTGGTAGGGCTGTAGGGCCTTGCCTGGCAACACACACACACACACATTATCAACTGCCATCAAGCAGTTCTTTTGTTGGCAACCCTGTCCCACCATGTGTAGCTGATGCTCTTGCTTAGGACTGTGCAATCAGCATGCACTATAAGTTGCCATATTTTCAAATGACGGCCTACAGTACCAGACCCTGACAACTGACTAAACAGAAACTGTGCTGGAATCTGATGCTGTTGGCTGGTTCAAAGATCCCAGCAGGCTGCAGCTTGTCTTGCTTGCATAGTAGCACACAGCTCAACAATGTTCAGTAATGATTAGCAAAGAGTCCCTTTCTCATGCAGGCTTTGAAGGGCAGTCTGCACAACTGCATGACTCAACTGGGCCAGGGGCTGGTGCAGGCATTTGCCCTGGCCATGGTGCAGTCTTGCCCCCGCCACCTCCTGCGCCCCTTAGCTAACCCTCTCCATTCCCTCATCAAGGACCCTGCCCTGACAGATGGCGTCAAGGCCCTCATGTCACAAGTATTCTGCTCGCAGCAGTATGCAGGTAAACATGCATACACAACCACATGCGCTTGATATTTGCCAACCCTGCTGCAGGTCCGCATCATCGTTGTTCATTCAGGTTATAACGAGGAAGGTTCAACAAAAACATATGTGCATGATTTCTGGCGGTAGACACCAGGGCTTCAAGCAGTGTCAAAATCTCTCCGGAGGCTATGTCAGGCATCAGGTACATGTGCAGTAAACCACCAGCACAGACAATTTGCAGTTGTGCATCGTACGTGAAGACGTGCTCTGTGTAATATTGTTGCAGATCTGTCTGGAGGAGGCTTGGACACCAGGAGCTGTCAGCTGTTCTGTCGACTAGCAATGCAGACACCACCACTCAGCCCCAACAGGTTCAGTGCCCTGGTGCAAGACTTTGGTACCCTGGCCAGAGGAGAAGAAACTTCAGATGTACTTTTGGCATATGAGTTGTGACACCAGGCTGAGCTGAGGATCCGTGCAGACACATATCTGGATTGTCAATTGTTGAACGTATGTATGTCCCATGTGCAATGTATGACAGAAGGCTCCACAGCAGGAACATGGAAGATAGACCCTGAGCCATTGTCAAGTAGCAAGGCATGCACATACAGATGCTATGCAACTAGTCACAATATCATATGATATCAGCATTGCACTGCATGGCTTGCCCATGGATCGCTCATAGGCACATGCATCATTGCATTGCAATGAACGTCCTTTGTATGTTACTTGATCTCATTGCAGCAAATCATCATGTTTGCTTTGACTGGACATAAACGCTGCATCACAACTTTACATTTGCAGTGTTCCTGAACAAGTACATCGCTATGCAAGGTGACTTTGTAATCACAACTAGAGTCCAATCATGGTGTGCATGTGACCTACAATAGTCAGATGACAACAATGTCATAGTTAGCAGTCTGAATATGAAGACTTTGTGCCACGAATTTCAAGTGTATGTGTTTTACAAGTGCCTACCAACACCAGTATGTGTCGTAAATATGATACTGCTCCACGCATGTTAAACCCCATTGTTTTAGCTCTTCATCAGTTGGCCTTGGTCCCTGCATGGGGTGTCCACGCATCTCAGCCTTGATTTGATTTAAGTCATCTTGGTCTAGATGGCCATCCATTTCTGCTGGAGGTGGCCACTTCTCAAAGAGTGCATCGCCATACACAAGATCTGAGTTCTCTTGATGTGATTGATGCTGCATCACATACACTCAAATGGAGCCACCGCTGTGCCTGTCAGGCACCAATTAGTCAGTCAGTCAGAGATTTTACATGGTCATCATGACCACAGCTGCAGGTTGTAAGGGCCAGCTGAGACCAATTGACCTGAATGTATAAGTTGCATGCACACATGTAAGAAAGTTGTCTGGACAATGTCACAATGAACAGGAGCATGAAAGCTGCTGTTCACAAAGATGATAGGATGGTGTGGCCATGAGTGAAATGGTGAAACACCAAGTAAATAAAGAACGCCTGTTGAGAAAAGCAAAACGTAAGCAGCAGACTTGCTGCACCCTTAAATGTGTCAAGTATGGTATAAAGTGTAGCTGACTGTCTAGTAGTGAATCAGTTGTTGTCGCTACCAGGTCATACGTGTTTATTTGTCAGTGATATAATACAGTAGAAAACACTCAACTTCAAGAAGTTTTTGACAGCCACAGCAAGATCCTGACCACCTGACTGCAGAGGGGCGATCCGTTGCCGTTCACCTTTTGCAGCGTTGCTTTTAGTGCAGGCCTCCCGCAGAAAGCAAGCTTGTGAAGCACGAGGCGTAGTTCTGCCACCGTTGCAGGCTCAAAGCCTGCAGGATCCACCTTGTGCAAAACTGCAAGAAGCTCTTTCTTGCTGCCTTGCAGTAGCTGTTCTAGGGTCAGCATCAGATACTTTGTGGTGTCGCTTGTGTCCGATTCAGAGCGTCATCTGGCTCGCGGTCGCGGCGCTCTTCTTCTTGATTCGCCAAGGCGCTGCAGATTCTGCAGTGCAGAATGCGCTGCTGGACCCCCCTCTGTTGGGCTCTTAGCACTTGCTCTCAGCAGGTGCAAAAGTATTCCGAAATCATTGAGCACATAACGTCTGGGACTGTAGACGGCCCTGCAGACATGGAGACTGTGAAAGCTTTACTCAAAACCGATCTCAAAGCAGCTGTAGCAACAGACAGACCTGTGCGCGAAATATGTTGTACGCTCTAACACAAGCTACCACTGTTGTTGAAGTACAGAGCTGAGTTTGACAATTTGGTGGTGCAAGCTGATGTTCCTGAAGAGGAGAGCATCTCCCTTTGTATGAAAGGGCTGAAGACAGAGATTGGTGACTCAAGACTTGTGCAGTACTTCAGCAAGCCTTGCCTTCTGTCCCTTCAATCCTGTCAGAAAGCAGCTGAGCTGGCAGAGGCTGGTTCTCCCAAGATATCAAGTGCAGTGGACTAGTTTCCACATTGTCCTCCAAATCCACGCAAGCGACGCCTTGCTGATTTGGCAGCAGCAGACACGCCCAGCAGATGCACTGACAGGCAGAGCTACTGGCGTTGTCACAAGCCTTTCAGGCCTGACAAAGCTTGAGGCTTGGGCGACTGAGGTTTTCAGGAGCCACAGCATGAGAATTGTCCAATGTATGAAGCTTCCTCGCCTCCAATTGGCTCACATGGAGAACAATCTGGTCTTCAAGCTGCTCAAGCTCTGATCAAGCCCAGCATCCAAGGGTGGACAACTGGCCAGTGTAGCATCACATCTTCAGAGCTGTCCAAAATTTTGCCAAAAAGAGCACTGGAAAAGCGACAAAATGTCTGTTTGGCATAGTCATCAGACTTTTGACAAAGCTGTCCCTCTGTATCCATCTATGGGCAAGTTGGCTTGTGCTGTGCTGTCAAATTCCTTCCCAAGCGGTGTTGGGCAGCCTTTTGGCTACTGGAGTTGACAGTCACTGGCATAGAAGTCATCACAATACACATCTGCAGTCTGCCTGGTGGCTACAAAATTTGTGATCTTGCCAGGATATAGTATGTGGTGTGTCAGGGCAATGATGTAGCTGAGCTCTGACCGCCTGCCTCACAGCACCAAGCCAATGAACCTTATTGAGCATGCATTCTGACAAAGACAGCCAAGGCCCTTGACGCCAAGGGGGCAGCATTTGCACACAACCCCTCCCCCCATATACTTGTTTTTAGCTCTATTTTCCTTGAGGTGTATTCGTGCTGTTTGAAGATGCACATGCAAGTCACGGATGTATAGTTCAGTACCCACTAGACAACATGCAAAGCTTCTTGATGAGGCATGAGTCGATTGCCAGCAGTTGCTCAGTGTGATTAAGTATATCACCCATTATGCCTCGATCGCTTGTGACACCTACAGTGCATCAGATGCAACAAAGCACATCGTTACATGCACATGTACACAGACTGTTCAACAGCTTTTGTCCAGCGGAGCAACCTAAGAAATGTTGCGCACTCTCGGGGACAGGGTTCGTGATCTTCATTTTGGCGAGCATGTTTGTCAATGTGAAGCAGCAGCCAAGAGCTTGTTGATCGTGCAAAAGTTAACTTGGTACAAGGAACACAGGTCCAGACAGCTGCCGGCGACAGATATACATGCAAATTACACAATAGAGTACATGCTGCTGTTGCAGAAACGATTAAATACTGTACAACAAACGGTGAAGACAATACACTAAATGTTAAAAAGCGTTACACTTGCAATGTGGCCAGCTTGTGTAACCTCAAAAACAATGCCAGGGTACCCATGCACCATGACGGGTCCAGAGGTACCCCCACCTGCACCCCTAGTATGTATCACTGCCCTGTTACCCTTGCCCAGCACATTTTCCACCTCAACCCATGTGCTGTCAGCCGTCAGGACTAGTGCTGAAGTATTGTGTTCAAGACAAGCAGATTCAGGACTGCCAACCAGGCCATTCCCAGCTTGAGCAGATGACATGGCGTAATTGCCGTCATATGATCCTGACCGAGAACCTCTGCTCTGCAGATCAGCTGACTCACCGGCTGAAACAAGCACAGTGTCAGATGCTGCTCCTTTACGTTCAGGCATGATGCCATTTGGTACTTCTTGTGCAGCCCAACAGCTGGCATCTTGCTCATTGTTGCTTGATAGAGCTGCCTGGCCTGTCTCTGCAGCCCCAACTAGTTTTGCAGACAAGATTTCTGAAGAAATATGGCTGTGTAGGTTAGCATGAGGTGCGCTGGCGGCTAAGCCCCCAGGTTGCATGACAACATGCTGAGCAGGCTCTAAAGACCGGAGTTCAGACTCAGCCTGTTGCGCTCGAGCGAGAGATTGCACAGACTGGGAAAGCATTGCCATGGGATCTTCATCATCCCAACCTTCCAAACCCACATCCCCAGCAGACTCACCATCGTCCCCACAACCAGCAGGTACTGACTCACCACTGCCTGCCAGCTCTGCCCTCGCTTCCTCTTCTGGCTGCTGCTGTCCCTGCTGTTCCTCCTCTTCCTGATGACGCTCAACCTTTGCAGAATGGTGCTGTTTTGACACTGAAGGAGCACCCCCAGTCGTTTGCTGTCGCTGTGGGGATGCTTTGTCCACAGCACCAAAGGATGCATGGTCTGTTTCCTGTGCATCTGGTGGATATGAAGGTGGGGCAACCTTGCCTGTTTGGGGCTCAGGACTGGCAGAGAAAGGCGGCCCCTCCTGAGTCAGGCTGCTGTCACTGCTGCCTGCATCTGAGTCTGCTCTTGTCATGGCCTTGATGTCGTCAAGCAAAGCCTGCAGCAGCACATTCACCAATGAAAAGGTTGCCATGCTGCGCCACAGCAGCCAGATTGTAGAGACGTCACTATCCAACTTGGAGACTGAGCCTGTTCGTTTGTCGGTTGAACAAAACAGCATGCTATTACATGTGAATGCAACAGCTATGACAAGCAGACAACCACATCACAGTAGCCAGATTGTAGAGGCGTTGCCAGCCAACCTAGAGACCGAGCCTGTCCTCTTTGAGTTGGAGAGGGACAAAACACTATCGTATGTATATACAAAAGCTGTGACAAGCGCATACAACTGCACTTCAGACACCAACCAGGAACACATACATGTCATGTCAACATGTCAAACTCTTGTGCAGGCATGCGAGCGTCCCACCTGTTGCACAGCTGCTGGAGCAGCTGGTGAGTAATCTGCACTAGAAACAGACTTATGTGCGCCCTCTGCTTGCCTCATCCAATCCTGTACCGGCAAGTCTGACTCCTGCCGTGACTGCATGTAATCAGGCCGTAATATTGGCTTCCCGCCATACAGCACCTGTGCTTCCTGGGACTCATCAGCTTGACCGTTGTGCTGATGTTCCCAAAAGCCTTTTGGACCTCTTGTGTCAGAGCCATGTTGGCTGATAGCATCAGAACCCACGCCGTCTTGCTCACGGGCTTTGTGCATTATTGATGATTGGGCACGCAGTGTGAAGTGGCACTTACTGTATGTGCCAAAGCTGGTGTGGCTTGGAAGGTTGGTGTGCAGCACCATCTTTTTGATGCGGTGGGTATCGCCGCAGAACAGCACATCAAGACCCCTGCAGATCAGACAAAATCAGACATCTGATCAGACAGACAACTTTTGTGAGCCAACAACCTGCTCTGAGCAAAACGATACATAATTTTACAGAAGCATGACGCAACGCATGTATGCGCAGGCAACAGCAGATGGGCAAGGGGACAGATGCAAGCATGCGTCTATAGGCAGCGCTGTTATTCTACGCTATCCTCAACTGCAGCTGACAGTGTGATCTCTGCTGCACAGCCCTCTTTCAATTTGTGATTTGAAGTATAAAACACAAATTGAAAATAGTAAAAAATTGCAAATCTCAACATCTGGTTCACAAACAAATGCAATGCCTCATTGCCACGCACACACACTACAACCGCTGACAACACAGCAGGAAGCGAAGCAGAACTTGAACTACCTGTCAAGATAGTTGTAGACATAATCAGCAGGGCTGGTAGAGACCTGCTGCTGGGCACCCCTGGGATTGGCAGAGCCCCCCTGGGACAGGCCAGGGGTCTGCTTGCTGAAAGTGGCGTTTGGTGCGCCCAGTGTAGACCACGCATCCTGTGTGAATGCAACACATCTTTGTTGCACTGTGGGGCAGCATTGTAGGGTACAGGGATGCAGAGTGTTTCAAATAGTTCCACAGCTCTTCTCAATCCCAAAACGTCTATATCTTCACAGAAACGTCCATCCTACAGTGGAAATCTAAACTCAGAAACACCTGGGGACAGTATGTGCGTTGGGGAAACGTTTCAGGTATTTAAAAACCGATGCTCAAATATCAAAGGAGCGCTGTGCAGAGGAATCTGCATGATGCGTCATGCCGGGTACCTGCACCACAGCCAGATGGTCACAATGATGCTTGCCTCCTGAGTTGAGGCTTGAAGGCACAGATGCCTGACTGTGCACTGACACACAGCTAGCATGGTTGCAGGCAAGACGCTTGTCATTGCAACAGTGCAAATGCTGTTCACAGCCTCTCAAGAGTTTCTGAAAGACGCTCAGCCTCTCAGCATGTTAGCATGCTCAGCGTCAAGGCAATGCAACAGAGATGCTGTGCTGCACTTCAGAGCAGATGCTGGACATAGGCAAAATATGCATTTTTGATCACCTGAGGACTGTCTCCGAAAGACAGTTGCTGGTGGGTGTCGTCCATTGTAAGGCCTTTCCCGACTCTGATGCCCACACTTGCAGGGGTCTCAAAATTTGCTGGAGGAATGGCTTGAGCGAGCTCACCCAGGCTGACTGCTGCAAAGTGAGAGCATGATAAATTTAGTATGGCTGCCCCTGTACGAGTCATTATTTGTAAGGGTAATAACAACATTGTTTCTACAATGGATAGTCATGATGCAATAGCACAGAGGGCAGACATCGTGTCGGCTGAAGACACTGCAAGCAGCTCAAGACACCTAACAACATGCAAAACAGGCAGCAGTATAGATGTGAAATCTCAGCTGCCCAAACAACATGTAAAATAACATGTACGATGGCAAATTGTGAAGCCCAGAGATTATGGGGCTGTTGCTTGGCACGGTAATTGACTTGTGCAAGAAAGCAGGTGCATGCAACAAATGCTTTTGCCATGTGTACAGACAGGCACACATAGCACAGCGCAGCACAGCACAGAGACTGGCTTGCCTGCATTGCCAGCGTGGATGCAGAGGCGAGAGGCCACTGGGGCAGTGCCATCAGGGAGGGCTAGTGGGAGTGCCCCGCCCTGCTGCATGTCCTGCCAGCCGGCAGCATGCTGAGATGCAATGGGGAAGAGGACTAGAAGCCCTGGCCAGTGCATGATATAGCACCCATGTGCTGTGTCCACCTGTCCTGAACGGCAGAGTGACAGTCATGAGTACGTCAGCAATGACAAATTTTAACAGTGACACAGTTCATGTTGAGTTTCGCGGAGATACTGTCATTCCTTGGTCACAATCTACAAGACTTCAACTGAATGCCACAATGGATGAATAGGGTCTCGAAAAACCAAGGGTTTCGGAGACCCATGTGGTGAAGAGACCCGGACGGAGTCGACAAAATGCCAAGTCTCTGGTGGCCAACCATTGCAGGTACCACCACTGCGACAGCTAGAATGTGGTGCGCAGACAGCCTGTTCATTCAAGAATGCAGGACTGCTGCATTGCTGCTACACAATGACACCAGCATACTGTGAAACCATGGAGCCAGAGTGCTGTGCTTGCTGCCTGTACTTGCACTGTCTGGTTCCAAACAGGAACTGAGGGCACGGGCAGTTGGAGGAAGCTGTCAAGATGACTGAAGCTGTCAGGATGATGAAAGCTATTGGGTAACTGAAGCTGTCAAGTGTGCTGCTTGAAATACAGCATAAGACCACAGTAGATTCCAATACAGACAGACCTGGGTAGGTTGGGCCCATCAAGTCATACAGGGCCTCAAAGGTTGGAGGATGGGCAGAGCCGCCAACTGTTGCTGCACCCCGCTTCACCTGTATAGCACAATAGGGCTTGCAGCATCTCAAAGTGTTAAGCCTGGCAACTGCATGTTACATTCTGTGTGTGTGTTTCAGTCCTGTTTTGTTTTGCAGCAGCAATGAAACATACACACTGCTGCCGCACACAACAAAATTGTTGTGCACAGACTGTTGACACAGCTATGTGGCAGACACATGTCAAGTGAGTGAGTGAGGGAGTAAGTGAGTGAAGGAGCGAGTGAAGAACAACCAAATGAATGTGAAAGTAGCCTTACCTGCAGTCGTGACAGGTCATACACCTCAATGAGACGCAGCTTCTGGGAGCTGCTTTCAAAAATCAAATGCACCCCATGTTCAGGAAAGTTGAGAAGAATGTCATCCACACTTTTTTGTCTGCAGCAGACAGGATTGTGCAAAGATGGCTTGCGTACATTCAGCACTGGGGAATGCTTGTTGCATAAACCTTGCAAGCTGACATGACTTAGCAGGGTGCTCGAACACAGCACACTAAGACCTGGCAAAGCTCTTACTTGCAGGCTATCATGCCAGCAGCACATACCTTCTCAAAGTACTTCAGCTCTACACAACCAAGTGTGGTTTGAGCCTGCCTGACAGTGATCAGAGCCTGGTTTATCGAGCACCCTGCACGACGCAACATTGTTTTGCCAAAGTTGCATTGACACAACTTGCGTGATGCATACGCCATTCAGGTTGCGCTGTTGCGCACAAAGTGAGAAAGCTTTCAGGAGCGCACCGAGGGAGAAACAGCCGAGACCGGTGCCTGGCAGCAGATTCAGCGCCAACATGTTGCTACTGGCACAGCAGGTCAACAATAGGAAGAAAGCACTCACGCAGCAGCAGCGGAAGGTCAGAGCGCTAACACTACGTCGAGGACACGATAGCTAGGATAGATAGTACGGGACGTTCACGTCAGTGTTCAACACAAGAACTTGCAAGTCTCGTGTGACCCCGGCCGACAACATTGGAATACAATAGCCAAGGAAAGGGTTTTTTGTGTCACATTGGGCCCAGAGAGCTTTCGCTCTGCAGCAAGTATCGGAAATGCCGTTTCGTCTTTCGAACCGCATCATGGCAAGCGTGTTTGTGTACGTGGGGCGCGTGGAACGTGAAACATGACGCAACTGTTCCAGAAGGCCCTTGTAATCGCAGTGGCATTCGCACAGGTACGCCAACATTGCAACGAATATGGAACAGTCAACAAGCTTTTTGACGGGTTTGTATCAAGTTTAAAAGCGCATCGGAGTTGGCGCGTTTGTAAACAGATCTTGCCGTTTCATATTCAACAAAACATCCAGCAAACGCTCGGGTGCGCGTACGCTCCAGGGTGTTGCAGGCGTGAAGCATGGCAATCATGGCAGCTTTCGATCTGACAGTGCGCTTCAGAAAGAAGGAGCATGCTGTGCAGCTGGCGGTGGGCAACCCCAGCACTGAACAGGTTGCCAGTGCAATAGCAACTGTGACTGGCGCTGCTGCCGAGACTATCAAGTTGCTCCTCCCCGGAAGGAAAGGCCAGATGCTCAAGTTGACAGCCAACTCAAATCAGTCAGCACAACATGCTGGTGAGGGTCAGGTCAAGTTGTGGCGTGTCCTGGGTATTGCTTTAGCAAAGCTCAGCATTTCAAATTTGGTTGCGTTGTCCTTAGAAGCACATGTTTTCCAAGGCTTTTCCAAAGAAAACTTGGTCATGTTGCTCGAATCATTACTCTGATGCGGGACGTTTTAACTAGGACAGATCAAACAACCTCCCATTTGTATGTTGCCTGCGCTTCATAGTTCCTTTGCTTGCCTGTCAGGCTTAGAGTCAGGGATGCGAGTTGAGGTGTATGCCAGCACAAAGGAGGAAGTGGAGCAAGTGCGCAACAGCAAGGATCTGCCAGGACTGGCCAGCTTTGAGCAGGAGCTGAAACAAACAATGCGCAGGCAGAGAGGAAGCAGCAGGGGAAAGCTGACACTACCTTCAGGTTGGTGTTCATTTGGTGTATTCATTCACATGCTCATTCACCTCATGTGTCACAGAAGTGCTGTTACAATTTCTGAAATGCAATTTGGCTGATAAGCTGCTATTTCAGACAGCAGCTGTCGCGAATTGTTGCAAGCAGACAACAACAGCGTAGCGTAGCGTATTGTAGCATAGCATAGCGTAGACCCTCAAGTAGCATATAGTAGCACAATGTATGGTACATATATGGTACTTGTCTGGGTGACACACAACTTGCAGACCATCTGCTACTTTCTGTGGCCTCTTCTGGTGTGTACTGATACAGCCAAATTGCTGCTGAAGGGCCGTACACCTTTAAAAAGTTTGAGGCCTGGCAGCACCCAGGTCTGTCACCTGTGCCGTCTGAAGCCATGAAGCTGCTTCACAGATTAGCAGCAGATCCAGGAATCATAGGAGTCATGGTCAAGCATTGCTGGACGGTGGGGCTGCTCAGTGAGATGCCCCCCGAGGGCAAGGTCGGGGTTAGCCCTGTCTGCATCCTGGGGGTCAACATCAATGCTGGACAGGAGATCAGCTTGAGGCTCAGGACAGATGATCTCAAAGGCTTCAGAAGGTACTTTTGGTCACATTGAATGGGTGGCAAATGCTCAGATGGCAGCGGCTTTCATATGATGTCAAGCTGATGATGGCGACGGTCTTCTTGTATTCTTCCTCTTGTGTGATGATGAGTTGCTCCCATTGCGCTGCTCCAAGTATTCAAAAGCCTGTCAAACCTGAATCTTGTTTGACAGTGCATCAGTCAGCCATTGTGTATGTTGTGCTATATACAGGACACCTTTCTGTGACCATCAAACCTGCTAAGTGTAGTCTGCGTGCTTCTATGTACAACTTTGCAAGGCGTGATAACATCTCTGCTTGTATGCAGGTATGACAGAATCCGTGAGACTCTTTGTCATGAGCTTGCACACATGGTTTGGGGTGAGCATGACAACAGATTCAAAGAGCTGAACTCACAGCTTCTGAAAGAGTGCAGCCAGCTGGACTGGACAGGCCATGCTGGGCATGCTGTGTCAGGGTCACATGATCCAGCCTTTGAAAATACGGCGGAGGCTGTGTGGGTTGATGAGGATGACATAATGGCGGTGACAGCGCAGTCCAGTGGCCAGACCCTCAGAAGTCTAGGGGGTGACAGTCAGCAGCCTGGGGTGTCTGCTGGGGTATTAGCAAACCCTAGGAGAGCAGCTGCTATGGCAGCTTCTGCAAGGCTTGCCTCCGCCAGTGCCAGCCCCAACAGCAGCAGATCAGCATCCCCAGACATTTTGAGGGACACTAAAGCCAGTCCCAGCAGGGCTGAAGTTCCTGCAGCACAGGAGCCCCCAGCAGCCTCTTCTTCACATGCAGCTCCAGGTGCTGAGGTAGCCATCAATCCCAGTGCTGACATTGCAAGTATGGGTCACCATGACCCTAGCACGGAGCAGGCAGAAGAAGCCATGAGGGCATTAGGGTCCATGGACTTTGCAATTGAAGCAGCAAGTTTGGCTAGCAACACTGCAGTCAGTCTGACAACCCATGGTCAAAATGTCGAGGAAGCTTCTCATGACCAAGCAGCAAAAGAGCAGCAGCAGCAGCAGCAACAGCTGCCAATTGGAATGCAGGCTCATGCAGAGACACAAGCAGCTGCACATGCACCTGCTGACGTGAGTCGTCGTCAGCAGCTGGCACCCAGCAACAGTCAGAAGCCCTCAGTTTCTGAAGCGTGGGGTGCAAAGAGCAACGATCAAGAGTCAGATGCAACAGCACCTGAGCAAACAGCACAAGCGGCTCTTCAGAACATGCAGAAAGCCGTCGCTTGTCAGGATCCTGCTCAGTTTGCTTTCAGGCAGGACAGTAGCATGACAGATGCTGACTCATCTAAGCATCAGATAGCAGATGCACCACAAGAACTGTTGCAGCAGAATAATGTCATGATGGAGGATTACTCAGATGATCCTGCTGTTCAGAGCTACAAGCAAGCTGAAGCTGCCGTTTTGCAACTGAAGTCTCAAGCTGGTGTTGCTGGTCAGCAACCTGCCTTGCAGACACTAGCAAAAATTCTGCAGGTCTGCACCACAGTCTTGCATGCCTGTTGCTGGTGCAGGCCACATTCACTATGCAGGACCTGTTGCAGCTGTATTTGTGGGACTGAATGCCACTACATACTGCTGTCCCCCCTGTCCTGGCTGTGCAATGCACTGAGTTGAGTTGCTGAGGGCCTCTACTATGTGTGAGACATCAATCAATGTATACATATATGCATAGGCTAGACATGGATAGGTGAACTGACGTCCAAATGCAATTCTGTCTGCAGAACATTGTGAGTCATCCAGGCGAGCCCAGATACAGTCACATAAGGCTAGGCAATGCGGTATTCCATTCCAGAGCAGGACAATATGCTGCAGCAAGGGAACTCTTGCGAGTTGCTGGTTTCACTGAAGAAGCTGAAGGGGCAGTTGACAGAGCTTTAGTGTGGAAGAGAAAGGATCAGGGACTGCTCTGGCTGACACTGTCTGCAGTAAACAATGCCTTGAGTGGAGTTGCATAGCTGTCATGCACTGCATGCCGTCAGCATGACATCTGCAGATGTCATGCCATGGCATGTGTTGAGCAATTTTTAGGAAGCTGTGTCATCAATGTTGGTGCCAGTTTTGGGAGCAACCAACACGACTGCAGTATCGTACTTTCTGAACCTCATAGTACTGTTTCTTTTTGTGTTGTAGAGACACACTTGTCAAGAAATTTTGTGTTTTTGGCAGCTCATTATGATGTCTGATTGAGACCCAATCTGATAATCCAAGACTTGTTCAGGGTGAAACAGCTCATGGCTGCAGCTGCCAATGCACGATTGGGCGCATGCACAGCTCGGTCGATGTCTCCATGATGCTGCGTGTATCTGTACGAGCTTGAGCAAACTTGGGCGTGCAATGCTAAATAAAATAATATCAATGCCGGGCCTGGCCCTGCAACAAGTTTGCTTGGTTTTGGTGGCACATGCTGAAAATTAACTGTTCTATGGCAGTCTAAGACTTGCAGACTCATTGTGCTCCACATCATGCATGCATCACTTGATGCTTTCCAATCCGATTTGAGCTGCAAAGCAAGCCAACATGGGACGCAATTGATCCAACAGTGATCTCTTCTTGCAGCAGTCGGAACCCCACCAATAACATTGCCTGCACTCTAGCTAATGAAAGATCCAATGGGACATACTCGAAGCAGCTGTACTGAGCCAGGCGCCTCTGTCTGGGCGAGTTTCGTCCCTGTGCTGGTGGCCTGTACCCATGTCATGATCATCATTGCTGGACAGGGTGCTTTCTGTGTCGTCATCAGCATCAGTCTCAGCATCAGAACAAACATCCAACATGACCCCATAGGGCCCACTAGGCTCAAGTCCATCATTGCACAGCAGCCTCTTGACCATGTTGTACTCTGTGTCATTTTCACAGAATGGCAGCGCGGCATTCTCTTCCAGGAACTCATCATGCTCACAGATGGCTCTGTTCCCCACCACCTCATGCTCAACCCTTGAGTGTGATAGAATGGCATCCAAGGCATACTCCACCCTGCACCATTGGTCACAATTTTTTTCAGCAGAGTGTGCTGTGATTCAGGTGCTGTATGCAGCAGGAAGCGCCACATGAACTTCTTTCAAACAAGCAAGCTGCATGTAGGAGCATGGGCCACAAACTGCAGTGCAACAGTCTTGCTCAAAACCTGATATTCTGTGGAATCAACATGGAAACACGGCATCATGCCAATGCATATGTGGAACAAGAAAGCTGTGCTGCCAAGGATCAAAGTGGCATCTGCCACCCGACAAAGCTCAAGCATAAATACCTGCTTAATTGACAGTTCAGTAGCATGACATCACTCTGCAGTTCCAAACTCAATTTTGTGCAGGAGGGAAAAGCACCACCCCCTGTTTTTGCACTATACTGTAACAAGGCACGAGCCGGGAGCAGTCCGCTGGGCACAATACGTCACAGGACATCAATGTACAGACAGCAGGAAAACCAAACTTGGGTCACAGCAGGCAGCAGGTGTTCAGTATGCAATGACAGTGCATGGTTTAGTCACAGCAGGGAAAGTATGCCTGGGATCACTTGCCTGCCACCTTTCTGCAGGAAGTGTCTGGCAGCTTTGGGATGGCAACACTGTGCTGTGGGCCTCTGACTCGGTAACTTTGCTGTAGCCTTGACTGCAGTGGCCATCGGCAGCAGATCAGCCTCTAACAGCTTGGCAATTATGTCCAACGTTGCATGCCAGCCTTTAGCAAAGCCTTTTGACACCTGCATGCAACCAGCCTTGACTGCAGTCTGCCTTGACTCATCCGTAGATGACTCATCTACGGATGCACGCTGACAGACAGGTTTTCTGCCCAGACCCATGTAGAAGCATGACTCGTTGCTAGGCAGTGCGACCAACTTCTTGTGTATCGCCTGACTGGGCGTAGCTGTGCAGCGGGTACATGGCTGCCGCAGTAGAATTTCATAAGAACTTTTGCTGTGCACATGTACAAGGTCTGGTAGTCCAGCTCACCCTTTCTCGCAGTGGCAGGGGAACATACTCAAACAGCCACAGGTTTTCCATGCATAGGTTGTTGGTCAAATCACATGGCCACTCTGGTATGCAGTCATCGATGCTGTCGTTCACCATGTCAATAGCCTCGTTGGCAGTCCAGATCAGCCTGCAAAGCATGAAGCAAAAACGTGATGCTGGACGCTGCCACTTGTTTCAACCAGCTGCTGCCAATCAACAGTAACGTGAGTTACAGCAGCTTTGCAACACAGCTGAGCAGGTGCAACAAAACCCAAAAAATATGCTAAGGGGAGGTCAGATTGCCCTTTGCAGGTCTGAAAGACGTCAGCAATGGTGCAATGTCTATGTTGCTGCTGAATCTGTACCATTTGCTCGCTCAGTGTAGTCATCCAGTTGCAATGCAGAGGCCATGTTGAGGCCGTCAGAGGTCATCCCAGCACACCAGAATTGTTTGCGCCAAACATAGCTGCTGAGGACAGCGCTACAGCCTACAAAGTACCTTGCTAGGGAACAAGCGAGAATGACTATGTCTTGAAATTATGCCGCTCCTGAGGCGGCAGCCTAGAGCTATGAGAACACTTGCTGCCTTGCTTGTGAACCTGTTGTTTCAGGACACAGATTAACTTGGTTTTCAGGAGGCACAGTTACCTGTGCTTCATGCGAGGGCTCAGAAACCCGCCACTGCACTGCCCACATGTGCATCCTTGCTTGCTTCTGTAGAAGGGAATGCTTGCCACTGATGCATGCAGGTTTTGACGCAGGGCTGCCTCTTGTAGGCAGCCTGTGATCGCCAGATGATCACCCTGGTGCGCCGTGAATGTGTCAGCAATGCCAGCGATGTCCCGCAGGTTTTGCATCTTTAGAGTGCATACATCAAGAGGAGTGTAGCCCCTGCAGGCAGAAGGGCCTAAGCACCATAGTTGCTTCTAGACTTGTAATACACTTTGTCTGCGCTCCTGAATCTGCAGTGAGCACTGGCTGTATGTTGCCCAGGATGCCAGCGTCAGCCTCAAGATCACTGCCAGTAACCTGCTTCCAGTTGAAGGCCAAAAGGCCACAGCTCCTTCATCTTGCTGTGCAGCCACAGGCATACAGGGCAGTAATGTAACAAAAGCAACCTGTGCATCTGGACTACACAGCTAAGAAGCTTTCCAGGTGCGACTAGAGTGTGGAAACACTTCTGAATGCAGGCACGGCAATCAATGCTGGAGACAATTGCACACAAGGCTGTGCTGTGTGTGCAGATCTCTACACTTCAGAGACTGCTTGCATGCATCAGTCACGCAACAGTTTGAAGCATTTGGTCCATGTAGTAACCATATAACTACTGTCAATGTAAAGTGACTGCATGACTGTGTCAGTGCTGTATGTGGATGACTCACATGTGGTCCTTGCTGGCACAACTTGCCCCCAGACTGATCAGTAGGCAGACGTACTCCAGCTTGCCTTCACAAGCAGCAATGTGCAGAGGGGTGCTGCCTTTGTGGTCTTGGCCATTCACATCTGCACCTTCAGCTGCCAAGTATTTTATGCAAGCTTTTTGCTCGGCTGCCACAGCGCTGTGCAAGGCCCTGCATGGTGGCAATATGGTTTTGCCAGCTGTGTCTTTTGAGGGGCGTCAAATGGCTGCACACAAGGACATCCATGCCTAAGGCACATAGATTTGACTAGCATACACCCAATAATAAAGACACCAAAAAAATTAAAATGAGTAATGACAACGATCATCATAATAATGATTATTGTCATAACATGGGCTTAGCCAGCAGACATAGCCAACAGGCATCAGCATGCACATACCAGCAGCCATGACAAGCTCAGACAAGCTCAAGAGACGCATTGACAACGCTGGAGACAACACGAGCTACAGCTTCTGCGTTATGTTCATTTTGACTGTGAATGTCACAGTGATCAAGGTCGATGGCATAAGCAGATACACCCACATGGATTTGTTCATGTCAGCACCAGCAGCCACAAGCCCTTTCACAACTCTCATATCAGCAAGCCTTCTCCCTCCAGTCGTTGTCTGTAAGGTACCGTCATCCAAGTCTGGTCCAATGATAGCATGAACAAGCACCAATTCCAAGCCTTCAAGGGGCGCCTCAATGTAGCTTGAACAGGATGGGGGGTCTTGTTCAGACTGATTCCAGCATCTGTGCTCCTTGGCAGAACAGCAGGCAATGTAGTCTGAGCGATCAATGACTCGGAATCCTTCTGGCCTCCAGCTGGTTTCACAATCTTCATGGCGCATCACTGTACGCACCACTACCAAATCTGTCTAGACCACAGCAACATGCAGATCAGATGCCAGCAAAACAATGAGTGGCATTCAATATGTATAATTAGCAATGCAGCAGTTCATGGACAATTGACAGCATCAGTCAAGCTATGCAAGCATCCCAGAAAGATTTGCATGCTTCAATCACAGAACTCGAGAAATGCACCTAGCACCGCTGTGTGGAATTGGACTTCTGCACTCCAAAAAGAGCAATGCATATAACCAGGACTGGGGGATTTGCTGGAATATGACTGCCACACTCAGCAGCTTGCAAACATGGCAGCAATGTGCGTGTACCTGCCAGCCCCCAAGATGCCCTTTCACGATACGTGCTGTTCAGCTGCCGCAGGAGTTGGCCAACAGCTGACCTTCCAATGCCTTTGCACCTGTACTGCTGCTTTAAGGTGACTGTGCGAATGTAGAGAAGGCCCCCATCATTCGTTTCTGGGCCAAAAGTGCCGTAAAGGTGAGGCTTCAGGTGACCATGTCTGTCGAAGACTCCGAGTGCAAGATCGCAGAGGACTTGGGTGGGCTTGTACATGAAGTAGTGGAAGTATGCTTTGCAGTCTTGCAGCAATCCCGGGCGATTAACAAAGTACGCCTCGATCTTGCCAGCGGCCCTGTCAGAGCCTACAGCAACCTGCAACAGCACAACATTATGCCCGCAAACGCAAGTCCCTTTATATAGTTGATCCTTGCAGCATACCGTGGCCACCACAACCCGACACCAGCTGTTCTCGCGGTCAAAGTTCCTGATACCAACAGTGCTGATCACACCCTGCTGGCCGGTTCGAACCATGCGGGCTGAAGCCTTGTTCAGTGACAAAGCACTGAACGATCTTGCTGATGGACCAGCCGAAGACTGCCAGATCCTGTGCTCGACCGCTTTGCTGACTATCAACCCTCCCGCTACTGGTATGTTTTGCCATCTTGTTTGGCAAAGCTCCGAAACCAAATGCTATTGGTCAACAGAGTACAGCTCACACCAACATTGCTTGAGTCAGCCCGTTGGACCGTACCACAATATTATTGAGCTGGGCTTGATACCTCAGGTACAAGAGAGATACTGGGCCTTTCGAGCAGGGAACGTGAGCATATACTTGCATAGGACGCTTCTGTCAAGTTACAGAGCATGGCAGGAGTCTGGGACTTTGGAGACGCTGACGACATCAAGCCGTTGGAAGACAGCAGTGGTGGGTCCTACAGCACAATTAAGGCTTTTCACGGGCACCAGATCACTCGAGCCAAATTGATGCCTGGCGTGGCAGTTACCACTACGGAGTTCTTTGAGCTGCGTGACTGCAGATGAGGAAGCAAGTCACAAGGATACTCACGACGAGCTTTCCTTGCTGCCGGCAAAGAAACGAAGGAAGTTGCAGCAGCTCAACCGCTCAAGAAAAAGGGTTGAGCTGGTGAGGCAGATGGCAACTTTTATATGGCCTCAGTCTGCCAACCCATGTTTCTGCTGCTCATGCTGGCGGCATAGCCAGGTGTCTTGACTGCATCTGTGTGCTGATGCACTTGCTCATGGTCATCTGCTGCCGCTGACTTATTTTGCAAATCCAAAGAACATACTGGCAAAAATGCTGAGTGAATGCTGTAGATTGACCTGGACAATGAGGACAATGATGGTGATGAGAATGGCTCGCAAGGCTTATACATTGTTGGCAAGCCCAACACGAAGAAGGCTGCAGAGTCTGACAGTGATCTGGATCTTGAGTACAAGCCACTTGTCAAGAGGTATGTAGCTCACCATGTGTAACCAGTGATCTTGGGGATGCCTTCAGACACATCCCATGACTCCCCCGTGTGCGCCTCGCACTGGCCACTTTGGCTTTCACAATCATTTACAATCTGTATTTTATAGTCAAGCTTGCCCTGAAGACACCTTGGCTGCATTGAGCATCTGCACATGAGTTAAGTTCTCTGTACAGTCAGCAAACAAGGTGATGTGTGGGGCACAGGCCACCAGCAAGCACTGTTCCATTAGACCCAGTCATTCTTCAGAATCAGGCGTTGCTTAGGAGCTTCAGAGAGGCCGCACAGGAGCCAATAGTGGAGGGCTTCTCGCCAGGTTTGCATTCATTCTGTTTGCAGCACTAAAAGTGCCACACTACATTTTGCAGTCATGCCGTCATTTGCAGCTACAGTGGTGATTGTTGCTGATGCGCTGACGTTGCACCACCACTGCTTCACAGCCATTCACAGTCAAACACAACACCGCAACATTCAATGCTGTGAGCATTATGCAGACGTGACACAGCTATGTATCTGTAACTTGGCTGTCAAGCAAAGTCAAGTGAAGTACTCACTTCAGCAAGTGTCCTGACCTGTTGCTGCTAGTTGTAAGCCTATTGTGTGATTCCTGATGCTTTTTGCTATGCTGCATGTTGGGCAACATGTGATTGTTGCAAAGCTGGATACTGCATAATTTGTTGGCATGTTGTGCCACAGAACGCGCCCCTCCCATCATCCCCAGGCGCCCCACAGCACAGCCAGAGCCGCAAATACACTCTGAGTCTGACAACAGCTCTGGGAGCGATGATGACGCGGCTTTGCCACAGACCGATGACGACAAAGTCATTCTGAAGATGCAGAGCAAAGATGGCAAGGTGTCACTGAGGATAGGCAAGCAGATGGCTTTGAGTAGACTGTTTGAGATATACAAGCAGCAGGCCATACAGAAGGGCTGGCTGCCACCTGAAAAGGCGTCCTCAGTCAGGTTCATGTTTGATGGAGACAATCTGAGTGGGAATGAGACGGTTGAAGGTCTTGACTGTGACAATGGTGACATCATTGAGGTCAAGTGGTGACTGCAGTTTGCAGACAGATCTGCTTGTGTGGTCATGCTGCTGCATTTCAATAGCAATATAGCTTTTTACACTTGCATCTGGTGTTTATTTTGGGTACCTGACTGCATGCTTTTGGGTACTCTTCATCAATGTCCTGATGTGCCCTGACAAGTCTGTAGACTAAATGCTCCCAAAAGGTCCTCAATTACAAAGTCTATTTTGTCCTCAAGGCTGCCTTACAGGGTTGCAACCTGATGACAGAAATGTCCAATATGTGCTGTGCTGTAAAGATGTTGTGATGCACTGTGCAGTCAACGAGCTTGCGTGACAATGTATATACATGTGTTGTAAAACATCTCCTTGGTCAAACATTATCTGGAAAACAAGTCTGCACAGCTAAGGAGGCCGCAGCTTGGAAGCACGGCTTGATCTAAACAGCTCTTACTACTGTTACTTACAGTCAGTCTGATCAATACTTGACAATGTTCCTACATGATGTGCTTGAATATTGCTTCGGATGCTAGTCATTCAACAAAAGTGGTTGACACCAACATGTCAATGATGTGCAGTCTTTTTTATTATGCAAGTCCACCAATTGCACAAAGCACCTCAACACATGGTCCCAAAAAAAAACTCGCAGTTGTCATTCAGTATAATCACTGTCTGCTTCAGCGGACTGCCAATGAGCCCTTGATTGTATCATGGCTTTGCATTGCGAAAGAGATACTGGCCAACACCCCATTCTGTTCCGCCAGCATATCTAAAAAGCTCACACTGGACCATGTACGCAAGATGTTGTTTGGCATACAGCTTGTGGCTCTCACTCGCCCCATAGCTTTCCTGCAATGCAGGCAACTGTCTTGCTTGACATGGATTGCCTGCTGCTTAGCCATGCATTGTTTGTGGTGTGCAGGAAAGCCAAAGTAGCAGCCCACGCGCAACTGCAATGCAGCGCCTGTCAAGACATACCTGAAGGAGGCACAAGATTGCTTTTTGCTGCCGGTCATGATGTCGCAACCAGGCCTTTACAGTCTTGGAGTAGTTCTGCCCATTGATATACCACTGCTTTTCCAGTGTAACAGCATCCTGAGACAGAATAGCAAGCTCAAAACCTATTGCACTTGTCACAAGTACACAGCAAATCCACAGCTAGGCGCCACCCTACACCCAGAATGCCACAAACAGTATGCACTGACCTGGAAGTGCTCAAGGAGGTTCATTGATGGCAGCATGCTACCTGGCTGCGTGTGAGGCAGCATCCAACAGTCTATGGGTGTTCCCTGCAGAGGAGCATTTTAGTGGTCAACAGCAAGCATCCTGAAATGAACTGGTTTCTATCTGGACTTGTCACAGTGCATGTGTCACATGGACAGCAGCGAATAGCAAACGGCGCTGTTGCACTGAAACCTCAGGTACTCATGGTGAACCACAGGCACAGAATTCACTGCAAACTAGTAGGACAAAACATCAGTGCAGACCCATTCCATGACCTATGCACAGTCAGAGTATGTAGTCATACCTGAAGGAAGTAAGAGCAGCGCTGATGGCATACTATCTGTGCAAAGCAGCAGCCATCTGCTTTCAGCCAACTGCCAATGTGCTGAAGTGTTGCCTGCAGAGTCGATCAAGCTATGTATCATCAAAAAGACGCACTGATTTTTGGAATTTGCATTTAGTGTATCAAGGGTTTGTGAGAGGAGGCTATGCATATCAATGGGAGTGCGCAAATGGAGAGCTTGCTCACTGCGTAAGTCTGTGGGTTACCCAGCCTTTCTACCACAAGCACTCTGTCATATTGCATGCTGTCCCCGAAGGCATCATCATTAGCTGTCATTACCTGCAGTGATTTAAAGGCTATTGCACGGCACAATGCTGTGACTGTGTGACAAATAAGCCTGTCTGCCTGGATGGATGCTGTGACTAGCTTGTTCTGTGATAGATAAACTTTTTTGCCTGATAGGGCAAGACGCCTGTAAAAGGTAGTGAGAAAATGCAAGTATACAGTGCGCATGTATATAGTGTGGCAGGGCAGCCAATTCACCTGCACATTTGCAAGCCCTCTATGTCTGCATTGTCGGCTCACAAACAACTTCTGGGCCATGTTGCTGCAGATCGCTGTGACATGACTCAGAGGGTATTTTGCGGCAACGTACAAGCTTAATGAGCCCCAGCTGCAGCCCAACTCCAGAATGCGCTGACCTTCACCAAGCTGTGCCCTTTGGCAGGTCAGCTCTGCACAACACAGACAATGTGTGGCTCAATGCAAACTGAATGGCATGAAATGCTTGCATGGTGCATAGAAGGAACACCTAACATGCTGTCTTCAGCATAGTCCAAGGGAAGTTCAGCATCTGGAAATAGGCAGCAGCTATCCTTGAGCTGTTTGCCCAGCACTAGGTGACAGTATTCTGCAGACAACTGCTTCAGGTGTAAAGTTCATTATCCTTCCCATGGGAAGCTGGCCAGCTTGCAGGGAACAGGAGGGGCCTGCACCACACCTCATAGCTCTCGCATTGGGAAACCTGACACGGCCTGTGCTGCTGATCTTCTATGATGAGATTGGCCTCCTGGCCAAGTTCGTACTTGTCGGCTTCAGCCTGGCTCCTTTTGCCCAGCTGTGCATGCAGTGCATTGACTTGCAGCTCAAGCGGCCATCTGAGCAAATGGCAAGAGCATGCTTGGTGAACTTACAGCTGCAGCTCTTCTTGCGACAATGAAGCGTATGACGAAGTGGACCACGAAGTCTGGTATCAGACCACGCTCAATCAGTTGCATGCTTGCCGTGATCAATACCCGGTAAGCTGCAGACCCCATGCTGCCCTGAGCGGCACAGTATCGCGGACGTCTGGCAATGTATGATGTCGCGAATCACTCCTAAATACCGCCATGCATTGCGGTGCGCCTGCTTTAAAAGCTTTCAAGCAGTTTTGACTCCATTCCAAGGTTGACCAAAGTGTTTTACTCGAGCGAGCATAGACTTGAATCCAAGAAGAACAACGAAACGCACATGTATTAGCAAATGGACTGTTTATAACACACTCTAAAGCGAAATGAAGTGTTGTAGCCACAAGCAAGCAAGCATCGAGCTGTTAATGCAGTGGCTGTTACATCAGAAGACTGCATGGTGGCTGGGTGCAGTGACGGTTGCATGCTTGTGTATGCACCCCGTGCAGCGTCTATCCAAAGGAAGTTCGACATGGGAGCGGCGCCAATGCAGAGCTTGCAGACTGATGATCCTTCTACTTGATCAACTACTCGCTCCCACTGCAGCATCCTCCTGCAGGGAGGAGGAAATGAACGAGAACTGCTTTATTGCAACGCTAGTAAAACTACGAATTGCCCAACCAAACTTTGGACATCAGTTGCCAACTTGAGGCAAAGCATGAGAACTTTTGCAACAAGTGAGATGTTGCAGTCAACACTACATTCACAAAACATCCAATATTCAGCCACCACAATGCTAGTCACTGACAGGCTCAGCCAGATGCCTCATGATCACACTGTCTTGAGACAAACACATGCAAGCCTGGACCCTTGGGGTTTTGAAGGCTTCCTGAACCATTCTGTGGTGTCCTGCAGTTGTGTAGGAAGGTTGACCCTAACATCAGAATGATTTCATTGTGCTGTATCTTTCAACGCAAGCTGCGAGGGTCACTGCAACTCTGAACATATCAGGAGCAATACCTGGACACGTCAAAAACAAAAACTTCAAGGTGAATCTGCGTGCAGCTTATTCATGATGGTTTGCTTGCCCCAGTCTGACCTCCCAGGAGTGAAATTTGCACGGACAATCTTGTACCGGTGGAGGGTCTTGCCATCTTTCTGGATTCGGACATACACACCTTCCACTGGCCCGTCATGGAACGCTGAGCGCTCATTTGTCATTTGACAGAGATCAGCAATTTCAATGTTGCCTGTGCGTTCCATCATCAAGGGTACCTGCTTGATGTCAGTGCCCTTCAAAAGAGCTGAAAGCACAGGCCTAGAGACAAACTCATTCTTGAGCCTGTCATACAAGTCAAATGCCAGGAACAGATCTGGCAGGGCAGTGTAGTGTATTGCATGTGTGGCAGCAACCCACTCCCCAAACAGCATGAATCTCTCAGGCATTTGGTCATCCCTGTTTAGCAAGTCAAGCAGCTGTTGCCGATGTGACTCAATCCAAAGCCCCAGCTTTGCAAACTGCGCATGCGTCTTTGCATTGATGTAGCGGCTTCTGTTCTGCACCAGGATGTTGAAGTCAAAGGCTAGGCTGATGCCCATGCAACCACCATCCATCTTCTCTTCTATTGCTATGTCCCCTTGCAGGCTTCCAGCTGCAGACTTAGTAAGGATGACATCATCGCTGGTGGCTGCGCCTAGGTCCACTAGGTGCTCTGTACGGGGAAATTTGTGAAAGGGGACTGCTCCGCCCAGCTTCAGTGCCAGCTCAAAAGCAGTAGCATGGCAGCCTACTTTGGCCATCGCGCCAAAGCCCTCCTGTCCGCCACAGGCAATCGTGGTGATAGTATGATCAAATGATGATGATGATGATGATGATGATGATGATGATGATGATGATGATGATGATGATGATGATGAAGCTATTGATGACAATGTTGATGAGCGGAAATGGTCATGAGTCCTGGCCTGGGGCAAAAGAGCACAGCAGTTGACAGGACCCCATAGCAAAAGGCCTCATGTCAATTAAGGGCAACAGGGAAATATGTGTCATGCATCAACTAGCGAGCAGAAAAACCTTGCATCTTTGAAATGGGCAACAAAACAGGTTGCATGTCAACAGAGTCGCATGTGTCACCAGTCAAAACCTGTTTATTGTGACTTCAAAGGCACCATAGCACATGATGCTCCAAAAAAGCCTCAAGCCATCAAAAGATAATTTGCTTGTTACGGAAGCAAAAAATATTTTTCCTTAAATATCTCTGAGTGTACACCTGGATGCTGTGAGGCAGTAGAATGTAGTCATCTAACTTATCTAAGAAAGGAAAGAGAAAAGGGAAAGCAGGGCAGCAGCGTCCTCAATCCTTTGCATGTGACGCCTTGATTTTGCAGATGCTCACATGAATGTCTTGCATACATTCAGCCAATTTGGTCTCACCTGCAGGGTCGGAGGCTGCATGTCTTTTGCCATTTGGTCCATGGCATTGGACATCCTGCCAGGACGCAAGGTGGGATGGTCCAGGCGATGATCACCTCGTTGGAGACATAGCTCGCGGCTGTAGCAGAACTCAACGCAGAGCGTGGTCGCATGGCAGCCTGCAATATCAAGCCAGACTCTCCGCTCTGCCCTGCTGGCATTGCACCTGCAAACATACTGAATAACTCTTAAGATTCCCTTCTAGAAGGTCATGAGCAAGATGTCAGGTAATCGAGGCTGTATCATGTGCATCCAGCATGCAAGCCAGCTGTTGGGATCAAACAAAAGTAAACAGAATACACCTGGGCTGCTTTAACCAGCTACGCGGGTCCAACCCTTTCTCCACTGACATCCTTATGTTGAGTATGTCATTGCCAAGGTCAAAACTCAATTTGTTGTGAGCATGAGCAGTGTCATTGTCTGCATCAACTGATTACTGCCACGCAGACTGTCCAGAGACAGTAAATTAGCCTATGTAATAGCTGCTTTTTATGCCCTGCTTTTGTGACGACCCGTGCAGATGATGTCAATTGTAAGAAAAGGAAGCTCACCTGTCCAATATTGTTAACTGGCTTGTTTTGGCAGAAGCTCCCAACTGGTTTTCACAAGCATTGCGAGACCTGCTCTCATCTTGCGAGATGATGGTGACTTTCCTGCGCTTGCTGATGGCTTGAGCAAACCAGCTTTTCCCGGCACCTGCAGAAGCTACTTCCCTCAGCAACACTGACTGCACCTGAGATTGGGCCTGCTATGTAGCCTTGCTCTTAAATAATAATAATAATTAAAACGCTTTCCAGCTCATGATGAGCAAGGTACGTGCAGGACAAGTCTTGTCTCTCCAGAGCAGCCTGTCTTGTGCATCCCTATAAGGCCTACTAATACGACAGTTTTGACAATCACGTAATGCAACATCAATTGCTCTGGCAGAAGGCAATTCTTGATATTTGAAGTACAAACAAGCACATTCTGCTGGTGTTGGTCATGGACAAGCCTAGCCATCTCTGTTCCTGCCCCCCAGATGCAAGACAGGAGTTGTAGAATCAAGGCGCAAAAATCAAACGCACGGCAATTTGCAGCAACTTGTTGAGCATGCTGCATCAACCGGACAAGGGTGAATGCAAGCCACTTGGAGCAACACCATCAGTTTACTTCACAATCAGAGCAAGAGAGAGAGCATCTCAACCTGTCAACAGACCATGCTGAATGCCTGCTCATTCTGTTACTTGACAAGCGTGTGACCAACAACTGTTGAATGACAAGTGCTCAGAGCCTGTCAAGCTTGCGCAGGCTTTCATGCAAGCAATTGCAACATGTGCTGGACTGACATCGTACCAGGAAGGCCCACTAGCATGACCAAGTCCACACTGTCCATTGCAAGGTGGCCTTGGATGTCCAGCGGGACGCATTTGGGCTCAGGCACAGGCTTTTGTGCTTTCAAACGCCAGCGGTGTTTGACCCACGCCTGCACTGACGCCTATCAGTGTCTATACATACTGTTCGACTAAAGCTTTTCTGTCTTGTCCCGGACTGCATTTTTGAGCAGGTACAACAGACAATACATAATTGATATATGATGCTGGATCGGAATTTTGAGTTGTTGCTGAAGCTGTCTGTTGCTTGAGGCGCCATGGCTTGCGTTAGGTGCTTGTTTGAAGTAGAGTGAAACGGCAATACAATGGGCATGTGAACTGTCAGAGCTGTTACCGCTTGAAAAGTGTTGCTACAATCAGAGCTAGAAACTTTGTTGTTGTCATTGGTGTACTGCAAGGTATGAGCGTTGTCTTCTGAATGGGGCAGTGTTGTACCCACTAATCTAATTGCACAGAAGCTGTATGCCTGCATATGGGCAACACCCCCACATTGACTCACTTCATTGTCGCTTGCAAAACCTGTGTAATGTGACATTGATCATGAACCAACCATGCATGGCTAAGCCAAGTGTTAGCAGTGGCCATTGTCTCAAAGTACAAGCACTGCGCAGGACCTGCCTGAACAAAAGCCTCCTGCTGTTGGGTTTCAACAGAGCCAGGCCGCAGGTTGCGCACAATCCGGACAGCTTCCTGTGCCGACAAGACAGGCCTCTCCACAGTCAAATCCAAAGGTGGGGACGAACCCCACATGGCCAGGCAGCAGGCTGCAAACGTCCCAGCACGCCCCTTGCCTCCACCACAGTGAACCAGCACACACGCATCCTCAGCTGCCACAGCCTCAAGGAAACAATCCACCTGCACACAGGCCAGTTGTCATGTGGCCTGAAAGGCTAATGCCGCAAGGCCAACAAGCTTGAGCTTCTGACTGCCAGGCACCATGTGTAGATGTAAGGCCTGCTAAATTCCAAATGGTCAACTTGAGTTTCTTCATGCAACTTGAATCAGTTGTGTTTTGGTTTGTTGGCCTCAGGGCAATTGTGTTCTGAATACCTTGCTGTTCATGATTGGGGTGAGTCACATGACAGCTACTCAGTTGGATCAAACACCGATTTGCTAGGATTGAGGGTCAAGAAATGCCACAGACAACATGCTCAAGTGTGCAAGTTTGCTTTGAGCAGAAAGGCGACTGAGTCATCCAGGGTGATCATCAAGCCCAAGCCCCAACCAGTTGGAAGGCATTTAGGTCACGAGGTTTATGATCACATGTGCAAAACCAATGATCATGAACGTGGCACACACCCCACCACAACGTCACAGCTGTGCCTTGTGATGAGAAACAGCTTTTGAGCAGCATGATCACCTGTGCAAAGGTGGGAGCTCTGCCATCTGCTAAAGGGGAGAATGTGTGCTTGGGCCCATCCAAGCTGAAGAAGCTGATTGGAAGAGGCTCCTCCTCAGTCAGCGTGTACACATGCTTGATGCCTGTATTTCTGATGGCAGCAATGCATGCTGGACTCTTGGGTGTTGCAGATGCAGCCAGCCTGCGAGCATGCAGTTGTGACAGCAGACGCTTGCATATGGCGCTCAGCAGACGGTTCGTGTCAAGTGCAGTGTCTCACTCGAGATACCAACTGGGAAATGGAACATGTCAAGGCAGCTTGATGATTTTTGTCAAGTCAGGTCATGGCACAGAAGCTGTACACCCAAGGAAGCAGCCCTGAGGCCCACCATGCACTTCTGCTCCTGGCTCACACTAGGTTGTTCAGATGCAACGTGGCAGATGATACTGGGGAGGACTCTATGGGTGTTCATCAGCTCAAGCATCTTCAGCTTCAACAGTCTGACCAGTCTTGCACAGGCTTAGACGTCAAAGAGCTACCGCGGTGACCGCAGACACCTGTCCTGGGGCAATCTTAAAGCCAACTGTTTCAGGGTCAGGATTATGTCGACGTCCCACGCATGGCTTACCTGAATGGCAGGATCCATGAAATGAAGCGAGGCAGGCGCATGCCGTTTGGGGCAAACATGGCAGTTGCGTGAAGGACAGTGCCTGCTGTGGCATAATTGTACAGGTTTGGCCTCCAGGGGGAGCCTAGCAGGGCTGCTTGTAGGCACACCGGAATGTCAGCCAGCTCTGCAGCTGTGAAGAAAGGGCCCCAGGATGTGTGTGCAGAAGCCTTTGCCATGCCCTGCAATCATGCTCAGCACGTCATACATGCTCCATGCCATCCACCATCATGTCACATGTTGACCTAATGTGATGCTGACAATGCTTGAGGTCAATGTCATTGCTCGGCATGCCTGCAGGTTGCTGGTGTGCCGTTTGTTGTCTGTTTTTGGCAGTTGCTTCTGATGAGTGAGGATGGTCCTTGCAGACCATGGCACAAAGCCCATTCGAGGTGATGGCGCTGGTGCAAAGATCAGTTCTTGATGTGGTGTGATGGCTAGCATGGTCATTAGGAGCCTTAGCAGCAGCCAACAAGTGTTTTGACAGACACATATTTGATGTGCCCCCCCAAGCCCCCAGGGATCCCATCAGAACTGTAGGGCGCAAAAGCTTAAAGAAGATGTGCGCCTGACCTGTATGCATTACATCTGGACCTTTGCATCTTGAACCATGCTCCAGCATAGGTGATATGCCGTCATTGCCAGTTTGTACTGGCAGTCCTCAGCAGCTGCATCTGCCAAGATACACCAGCTCTGAGCCTTGTCTGGACTCCGCCGGCACAGCTCAATTGCAAAAATCACCCATGCTGTTGGCAGTCCGGCGTGATGTGCAGCCTTGCACATCTGCATGCATGCAACAAGGTTGTCAGTGACTGAACAGCCACTACCTTTATTGTCAGTCATGCTGTCAGTAAATGCAGGCTTCTTATTTGTCTCAGACACGTTTGTGGCTCACAGCTTTGCATAACATCTTCTGGTCAGATGATGCTACGCTACCTGCCAAGGATTGATCTAGGATGTCTACTCTCAACACATGCATGCAGAATGCAGCGTTGCGCTCAGCATCTGCACATTTGCAAGACTACGGGCACAACTGATATTGATACCAGGCTTCTGGGCTTTTCTCCAGCTGCAAGAGGCTGGCAGCATACACAGCTAGCTGTGCAGGGGCTAACAATGTACCAGGTAACAGGCATGATGGATTAAGACACAGAAGAGCACAGCACTGATGTTCTCAAGGGCGCACCTGTATCAATTTGCGTTCATCCAGCGGAAATGGGGAGGTTGGCAGCAGTTGGCTGAGACTATGCAGCCTGTGTCTAGTAGCTCTAGCACCCAGGCTGATGTGCAAGTCTTTCAATGGCAGCCCATGTTGGACACGTAGAGCATTGGCTTCGTTCCAGACACACGCCACGCAGGATTGCCTTCCGTGCATGGCTTGCCCAGCTGCAGTCACGCCGATGGAAGTGGCGGCTGAAGCTGGAGCTGAACCTGCAAATGATGCAAACTGGTGTCACCATGTACAGCTGATCTGCTCAGTATTCCGCACGTAGAGTTGAACAGCCTGCCATATTGTATCAGAATAGAGCGCATATAGGCGGCCTAATGACAGTCTGTACAAGGTGGTCTATAAATCTTCTGACTTGAGAAAGCTGTCTTACCAACAAAAAACTCTGTCTGTGCATTTATCTGCGTGTTAAACTGTGTCTCCATTTGACTTGTCTCAGGGTGCATTTGACTCTGCTGACCCCTCGCTGATATGTCTTTTGGGTGGTCGTTTGCAGCCAAGGAGCTTAGTGAGGCTGCAGCACAGGTGTGCGGCGCATCAGTTGTGTCAGGGATGGCCAAGCCCACTGGAAAGAAGGCAGTTTGGTCCAGAAGCTGGAAGTCCTGTAGCAGATGCGGACGGCTAACTGTGCAGGCAACCAGTTCTTCCTTTGTCACCAGGGTAACATGAGGCCGGAATTGGGCCAAACGGGTTTCGAGCTCCAACTCCGCCTGTTGCAGGGTGACAGACGATCTTTCGTGGCAGTTGAGTTGTTCCTTACTCCAACTGCAGCTTGCAGGGAAGCTAGTCGTTGTGCCGGTGATGCTAGCGCTGGTGCCAATGTTGCCAAGCAAAGTCTGGCGAGACGCAGGCACACTGCTGTGTGGCAATTGAAGGAAGGAGAGCGCATCAGCTGCGATGCGCTCGACGGCGGGGCCTGTAAGGCAGATACAGCCATGTGACTTGATCACCTCCGTCTGCAAGCCATTGCAGGAGGTCACAACGTTTGAGTCACACTCTATCTATGATGGTGTGCGATTCCCTTCGGCGCCAGATTACGAAGACAGCAGTCAGCAGAAAGCTAGCAATCACCTGATCCATAATTGGGGCGGACCTCAAGTAGTTTCGGGGAAGTTGAGCATTATCTGGCAGAGATATTGCACCATATGCGGGAATGCAGTCTGTAAATAGACACTATCTCCGACACTAAAATGATGCTGACTGACGGTGCGGCGAGAAAGGCCTGCTCTCAACGAAAAAGAGGAAAGGAAGTGCTCAAATGCATAGGATAGGTCATCCAGTATAAGAGTGAGTGCGCTTGCGTACGTGAAGTATTCGCACGAACAAGAACTTCGGCACGGGAGCGCACATGAGCGGGCAAGTATGCTGGAGTGTCTGTGGTGACTCTCTCAATGGTAGTGTTTGCCTCACATACCTCGCTGGATCAGTGATCCACAGACCGCCATTTCTGCGGCTGTACATTGGCAAGCCTGATTGTAGCGTCGGCAGTCCGTCTTGAATGCTTGAGAGGGTGACACTGAGGACATCGATGGCAGATGCTTTACCTCCTCGAGTGCCATCACACCAAGCGAGCTCTGAGTGAGTAAAAATACACAAGCATTTGTATCATTTGTCTAGACCTTGTTTGCTGCGCCTGCTTTGTAATAGTGTTATTGAATACATTGCAAAAATCTGTGCAGCAGGTTCCATACTGTCCAATGCCGTAAAACTTGGCTCAAGTCTGGCTTGTAACAGTGGCAGGTGCTGACAACTATGCTGTCATGACCGTACGGACAAGCATGTGTCTATTGCTGCAATATAACTTGCGGCACATGTGGCATGAGACGTCCTGTCACTATGTTTCCAGAGCAATTCACTGCATGCTCTTGCCAACCAGGTATGTCACAAAAAGACAGTGCAATTAGTTTGCGAGCACCATATTTCCACGTATCTAAAATTTCATGTTGCTCTGGCAGATGCATGTCCTCCTTAGCCAGATCATGACATCACACATGCACATGACATTGGTTGCACGCCACCAAACCACTGCCAAAGGGGGCTTGCCACACTGCATTTCTGTACAGGTGTCAGACAACTCAGCATAACTAGGATTTTTCATTATGGCTCCCAAGAAGTCAAAAGCGGGCAAGAAGAGCAATGCAAGCAAGAAGTCAATTACAAAGTCGCAACAGCAGCAACAGCCAGAGCAACAACCAGAGCAAATGGTAAGATGCGTTAAAATAACTGCTCACATTGAGCTATCAAGGTCCAGGTCACATGCTGTCACTTTGCAAGAACTCATTTTGCTGCTCTGCACCAGGCCTGTCATGCATTTGCATGTGTTTTGCCACAGTGTGTTGACTTGTGTGTTCACCTAGATTGATGGTATCTAAGATGACCAAGCTCTTCAGTGGAGAGCGGCTTGAGTCACTACCAAGTGTGCCCATGCATCTACTGCCTACAGTGCAAGGTGGCCAGGAAAGGGTGGTGCCAATCTTCCTGACGCGAGAGAGCTTCCACAAGGTGCATGAATGCCATGTGTTGTTTCACATAACCTGAGATGAGCACCAGGTCAAGCTGTAAAGTTGTGCATGCATCCGAATGTGGTCAAGATGTTTTCCTGTTGATAGCATGTATCATGGTGCATGATGTGTGGTATTGACACGTCACGATTTAACACTGCCATGCACTCAAGATGCTGCAAGACCTCAAGACTGCTAGACAAACTGAGATGTGGCTGTTGCTAGGACTTCTGTGACAGTCTTTCAATGATTGACATTGCACAAACAAAATTCACAAGCTTCGAGCTTCAAAATGCTGTGCATACAGCGGAAGCCTCTCGATAGAACCTCTGGCCAAGTCTTCTCAACTGGTGCATAGTCGGCATCTGACAGCAGCCTACAGTGTCAGAAAAATAGTTATTCTTGTTCATTGAGTCTTTGACCACCTCTAACATGGTGCAGGATGTTCTCAGCAGGGTGCACGCAACCGAGGATGACAGCATGCTCATCACATGTGTCAGAGGCGAGTTCAAGCACTGCCAGGAGAGGGCTGAGCACAGCAAAGCTGTGGCAAACATTCTGATGACGCAGCTCATCAACACAGCCTGCCTCGATCAAGGGTCCACCCCTCAGGAAGAGCTGATCATGCCATATATACGTGGCAGGCTAGACGGAGAAGTACATTTGTTCTGGCAACAACAGGCTGCATGGACACAGGTAATGCTCACCTGACTGCATTCATGTAGTGAAATTAGTATAGTCATGTAGTCGACCCTGACTTTGAGGCAGGGTGTCTGACTAGTCACATCTGGATCCTTAGCCCAGACTGTACTTACCAATGTCATATGTGAAGGGTGTCCTGTGATGCAGTCACTGGATGCATGCAGGATTTGCTAAAGAGCCATGCAGGGCCGAAATGCAGCAGGACTGTAGTGGCGCGTTTTTGCTGTGTTGACGTACACCTTTGTGTTTCAATTGCACCTTGCCTAGCCTCCATGCAAGCAGCGTGTGTCAAAAAACATCATTCTAGCACCTGCTTGTGCAGTTGCCTGCTTGCTTCAGATCATTTGTATCATACTGGTTTGAGAAGTTGCCCTGTTGGTGTGGTTTTTGCAGCTTGCGCATATATGCAAACCGATACAGTGTTGCCTAATGTTGATCAGGATGCTGAGCAAGCAGCTGAGCAAGCAGCAGCTGAAGCAGCTGCAGCCCTCTTGCTGGAAGAAGAGGAACTGGCTGCTTGTGCAGCTGCCAAAGAGGCCAAGAAGCAGAAAGCCAAGGCCAAGAGGAAGCAAGCACAGCAGCCACAGTCAAACAGCAGCAAACCAGCTCAGGTTGATGACCCAGGACATGAGCAGCCAGCTGAAGCTGACTCAGCAGACATACAGTCAGAAGCTGGGTCACAGTCTGCGCAGACTGCATCACCCGGACAGACATCTGCATATGCTGAATCTTCTGATCTGATGCTCAGTCCACCTCAATCAGTAAATGCTGACAGCAGTCTCAATATGCATGATGCCCCAGCTGCCGTCAGCACACAGGAAGAAGGTGAGCAATGGGTGCAAGCTGCAGCGACCAGCAAGAAAGGCAGAGCCCACAAGGCTAAGGCCATGCAGCAGCAAGCAGGATTGCATTGGCAGCCTTGGTCAAAGCCTCAGTCGGACTCACAGCTGCCGACACTGCCTCAGTTAGGGTTACAGGCAGACATACCCTTGCAGACATACACCCATGCACAGTCACAGCCACAATCAACAGTGTACCCTGTACCATCTTCGCTGCGCGCACAGTCTCAGTTAAATTCAGAGCAGGATTCACAGCTGCTGCTACATTTGCAACCATGCTTAGTAACTGGGAAGAGGCCAGAGCAGTCATGTCAAGGCAATGCAGACAGGATAGCAACGGCACCTGGGGACTTACCAGCTTGTGACACAAGTGGGCGCCACCCTGCACTGCAGCTGCTCAGTCATACTACCAGCAAAGGCCTTCTGCTATTTGGGTCCATGCCACCAATGGAACAAGATTTGATATACAGAGGCAAGGAGCTTCATAAGGACCTCCTGACCAACATGAGAGCTGCTGCTGAGCTAGAGGCATCTTGGTTGTGTGACAGAATACCTCAGAAACGGCTACGTAAACTTCTGCAATGTCCCCTGACTCAAGTAAGCAGCAAGAGACAATGATGCATGACGTCAAAGATGCAAATTACAGCTCTGCATCTGTTCTCATTTGGGTTTCAAGTAGCGAAACCCTCGAAAATCACAACAACGCGGACACGATCCTGTCATGCATGCTGCCTGTCAGCTTTTGTCACACTGCTGCATGCAAGCCTTCTGGTGTCAATGCATTCCATATGGCCATAAATGTAAAAGTGAAAGTGGTAACGCAGGCGGCCATGAAAGAGCCAGTGATTGCAGCTGACGGGTACACATATGAAAAGGCTGCAATCTTGGACTGGCTGCAATTGCATATCGAGTCTCCTGTCACTGGCAGACCCCTGTCTGACTGTGCTGTACTGCCCAACATTGTGATGCATGGTCTGCTGACTGACAAAGAATGATTATGTCCAATTTCTGAAGGAAGCCAAAACTTTTTGTTGAGTGCTTCAACTGCGGTGCTGTATGCCACCTGGCTGCTATCTGCTATATGAAGGAGAGCGTTGAGTCTTGCCAAATGAATGGGCCGGCATCTCTGTGCATGCCATCTAATCAGTCGATTAAGATTTCCTGTTTTTGGGACTCATCGGGGGAGCCAACAGACAATGACATGGAGATTGTTACACACTAAGAGAGAATTCACATAGAGTGATTAAGATTTGACAAGCGCCAATCAAAGTCGTTTAACAGTATAGCACCAAAAGTATTGTGGTAGTGACGAATCAGATGTGATGCCACACACTCTACTGTCTTCTAGCTCTACAAGCTCCCATAGCCAAGCTCAATGTGGACTAGTCAATGTAGACTGTGTTTGTACAAAACAAGCCTCGAGGTAGCAGCTCATCCGGAGCAAGAATATGCGTAACGACAGGGGCGGAGCCATTGCGGAGCAGTGCGGAGCACATTCGAGAACCGACTGTCCGCGCCGGGTGCCGTTATTGTTCGGATGCAGCCCCATA
>JAABUP010001080.1_pt1 | contig 57915 bp, 75 predicted proteins | sample 5559201 | NCBI WGS metagenome assembly JAABUP01 (sample SAMN10711887, study PRJNA513373) | rock metagenome | isolation source: Antarctica rocks | place: Antarctica | reverse complement strand
GACGCTTTCAAAGTGGTTTGTCGCACTGTGAGAACCTAAATGTAACATTGATTGAGTACTTTAGATACATGTGTTTAGGTCGTTGCGCTACATGGAGCATTTGACCTTTTCCGACATGCTGACCTTCCTGCACAGGAGCCTGAGTCAAACTGTGCTTGATGATGTCTGCGAAGGAAACATGTCTCTTCTGACTCGCTGCTGCATTGCGAGGAGGGTGCTTAGGTGGACAACGCTCGCTGGGGTATAGACGCATGCATGTGCTGTAGTTGACCTCAAAGCTCGGCAGAATAGCCGTCGCGCGGGGCCTTTCATGCATATTGACGTCTGCTGGTGCAACCATCACTCAAGCTTGCGCCAAGGCCAGCAGCTGCAACGGCCGCTCATCCAAACCTCACGCCTTTTCTCCGGTCAACCACAATGGAGACGTTGCAGAAGGCAGACGCAGATATGCGTAACGTCCACAGGCAGCCCGGCATTGCTGGATAGACCCCCGCAGCATGAACATCATAAGAGTCAGAGGCTAAAAGTGTTGCCCAGAATACAGTACAGGTGAGCAGTGTCTCAGCCATACTGACTGCACTGTGTACTGAGGCAGTATTTTGGTGCCCTGCAGCACAAATGTCCAACATGTAGATTGTGAGGAGTTGCTGCAACTTATGGACACTGCTGGCCTAGCATTTGACAAATGCACTGCACCTGGCAAGATATCAGATGACCGTCCACCAGCTGGTACGTGTATGCAAACACATAAATTACGCCATGGTCAGCCCAACTTGTGATAGCTTCTCACTGGCTGCAGACAGAGCTGGGAGGCTACAGAAACTACGGCATGCCATTGAGAAAAGCATGACTGTTGTGATAGCTTCAGTCATGGAGGACAAGCTGCCTTCATACAATGAGCCCCATGAAGAACGCAGCCAGTCATCGACAGGTGTGTCATACATCCGCATCATCTTTGTTGACCACGTTGCATGTACACAACTTGCAGCACAGGCTCCGTTTCATTCTTTGCTTGGTTAAAGATATGTTTCCTTTCAAGATCACCCTTTTTTTCCGGCAATATCATGCAACATGCAAGCATAGTCTGAAGTTTCTTCAAAATTTGCAGATGCTATGTGCAAGCAACGAATACACACGTGGTTGTTGTGCAAGTCTCATCAGTGCGGCATGCAGATGACTGGTCTTGGGTTACAGCTAGGCGGCAGCGCAAGAAGCGCAAGGTGCTGGCAGGGTTTGCTAGGGCCACCGGAGATGGTGCGTTGACAGCCACCATTCATGACTTGGTGGTCCTTCCTGAGTTGCAAGGCTTGGGTCTTGGGCGCAAGCTCTTGGCCAAAGTCACCATTCAGGCGAGTTTGCTAGCGCCATCCACTGTGTCAACTCCAGCTACAGCAACGTGCGCCAGTATTGGGAGTGTTTCTGCAATGCACAATGCAGCCAGCTGTTCCAGCAGTCAGGACTCAGTTGGTGATGTCAGTCCACCTGTCTTGATGAGGCACCAGAAATCTCATATGCAAGGTGCTGCTCAATGTACAATGTAGCAGGAGAGCTCATTGACTGCAAATCTGTCGTTTCTGCTACAAGGTGCTGTGTGGCTTGCTGCTGTTCTCGCAGTGTAATATCAAGTGCCTGTGCAGGTGCGAAACAGGACTGGGACAACTGACATAGGTTTGGCATCAGATCCAGCAAGCTATGGTTTTTTCAGCAGGTGTGGCTTTGATCTGGACAGGGAACAGTCCACATTCATGACCTTTGTCAAAGGCACGTGTCAAGTTGACGTGTCTCAACAGCTTCAGAGCAAGCCATCTTTGTTAGAGCTGTTAGCTCAGGTTGCAGCACTTGACTAGCTTGTCCGCAAGACATACTTGACAATTGTACAATGTAAAGGTCTGTCAGCTGCTCTGCTCGTTCAGCACAGGTGCTGTAAGTGCATAGTGTCACAGCCCATGCAACCCTTCAGTTTTACCAGGGGTTGGCCACAGTGCAGATGAAGCTGCACGTTGATGATAGCTTTCATTTCCGTTGTGAAGGCTGTAGCTGCCATCACGTCATGCTGGATTGTATTATTGTAAGCGTTGGGCATTCAGCAATTCCTCTTTGCACTCGATATATGTATATAGAATTGTTCACGCCAGCCTAGGCATGTTCTTGTCAGACTGTAAAGATGTAGCTGCACGACGACATCTGATGCCACAATCAACACAGGTATGACAACAACAACCACACGAACTGCCAGCATCTGCCGGGTACCAGCGGCTTTAGCAACGGAGCTAACTCTATTTGACCTGTCAATACAAGGGAGCGTACGTGAGTGAGTCAACGCGTATGATACAACATTGTACACATGATGCCTGGCAAGAGTGGGGTCAACAGTCACAGGACCACAGCACAACAAATATGCGCTGTGTGCCACGTTTAGCCTGGATCACAGCTGAACTGCTGCATCATGTCAGAGTCCTTAAGCTTCAAGCCTTGTCATGATGACATCACTGTGTTTGCTGAGCTAAATTTCAATCTGGTCCTAACGTGTCTGTGCTCAGGCTCTGATGCGTTCACATGTGCTGCTGGCGTCACGTTTTAAATGGAGAGGGACACCAATTTATGTGTTCAAAATGAGCCAACAGAGATGAGCAGCATTTCTGTTGGCAACTGATTTGATGATCCTGTCTTGCTCAAGGGGACAGTGAATGGCCATGGAGATGGTGAGGCAATACTGTACTGCAAGGCACGCCTGAATGTGGGGAGTATCTATAACACAGTTGACTTGGGAAAAAGCTGTCACAGCCAAGAAGTTTCAGCGCCATACAGTGGATGTTAACTTTTTGTTGAAAGTGTGAGCACTTAGCAATATCCAGTCACACCATTCATGGAAAGATTACTCAGGTAATTAGTAATGGTTGCATAGGCCGCGTTCCTTGGCTAGCGGCCTATTACTTTGTACATATGTGTTTTGCACACACTTAGGAGAGCTGTTGTCAGTAGCTACACAGTACACACACCATGTAAGACACGGTCCTGTTATGCAAGCCCGCCGACTGCACAGTGCATCTCAACATTTTTGTATGGAAAACAATAAAGAAGCAATCTGTATCTCTGCAAGCAAGATGTATAAATAGTCATTGTAGCTGTTTCCTACTACAGATTGAGTCTGGCTGTGCCTGAGCTGATCAGATTTATGCATTAAACCCTTGACTTATTTCAAACTGACAACTTCAACTTAGAGCCGCTTATGTGTGAGCACACAACTATTTGCAACAGAGTCTGTGAGTTGTGATGTTGCCAGGCATGCACGTACAAAAATTAGAACTCCAAATCCTCTGTGCTGCTACGGTGGCTGCAGTGTCTACATTTCAACAGGGACAAGTCTGGCTTTGACAACGAATTTTAGGTTCAATCTTTTTCACTGTTGATGAAGATATTTTGGCCTTTCCTGACTGTTATGAATACCCTTGTAACCCAAGACTCCATTTATGAATACTACTGCAAGAGTAGTTTTGCTTCTCTGGCAAGGTTTGGTCTGAGCCTGTTGATACAGCCCCTAGCATATTCACCGACTGCACTTGATGCACATACGACTGCTGTCCTACACCGTTGACAATGTTGCTGACAGGTGTCTGCACCTCACTTCCCTCCAGTGCCTTGCTTCGACTGCAACACACAACACAGTCTACATGCAGCTGTGCTATCACAAGTCTTCAGGCACTTCAGGCTTCTGCAAATGATGTGGACCAGGGTCAGCGCTCATACAGATTAAGTGCCTCACCTTCCATACACCATATCCAGCAGAGAATGCCAAGAAGATTCCAACAGTTGGCGAGAATGTTTTGTACACTACATTCTGTGCAAACTGGTCCCAGCTCTCTGGGAGGAATCCCTGGAGTTGCAGCCACCAACTGGGTATAAGCTGCTAGACATGACACTGACAGCCAGATTGATCCTATCAATTGTGATGAAGCACGCAATCTGCACATGCTGCCGCTCTCACCGATACTGCCAGAAAAAGACCCTGACCAATGATAGCCACAAACAAGGAGATCAGCAGCAAGATAGCTGATGACTCCAGACGGTCCTCAGCTGGCATGCTGTCCAGCTTTGATGGTGATGGGATGGAGTCAGGCTGTAAATCTTGGACTGATAGTTTCTTTCGCTTGTTCTGTCTACTCTTCTGCAAATAGAATGCAACAAGCTAAGCACACCATTTCTCAACCAGGGGCTTAGTGGAGTGTTGATGAGCAGTCCCATTCCTGACGCTTACAAGTTGCTTTTCAAAAGAGCTGTCGTCATCTCCAGGGTTGGTCTTGCCCTATGGGCATACATCAAGCACTCAGTCACCGTGCTTTTCAGAGGTGCGGCAGCACAATACAAGTACAGCAAAAGTGGGCACCTTTGTCTCACTCTCTACTGCATTTGTTTTTTGACAAGGTCGAGGCCTGCTTTGAATTCTCGAGAATGTCTGCAAGACACCACTATACTATGAACACGAACGGTTATCGCAGCTGTGTGGCCAAGCTGTGCAAGCCACCATCACAAGTGTCACCTTAGCTGGGGTGCCGCCTATATGACAGCACTTTAACAGCGTCGGTCGATGCTGCAGGCCGACAACGCGCGGCATGTGGCTACAAGCTGTTTGTGTCTAGGACCGCTAACACTGTTACTTTTGACGCAACGTCTGATCACTTCTGTTAGGGCTTAGACGCGGTTTACGCGCAGGACAGGTACGGAACCTCGACAGCTTGGAGTGTGAGCTATTCTTTCGGCGTGCAGAGGGAGGCGCTACTGCGAAGACCACGCAGCAAAGTTGGTCAGCTGCATTCCGACACGGTCTCGAAAAAGCGAGATAGAAGCACAGATAGAGGCATGACTCATTTATTGTCACGGGCAAGCTTGAACACCGAAGTCGCGCCTGGACTTCGATGTCACGAGCTGAACAGAGCATCATGAGTGCAAGCTGCGGTCAGCCGGCCTCAGCTTTCTGTCAGGTGCGCTGTCATACGCTTAAGGGGAGCCTGTCTACACTGCGCGTGGTACCTCTGCATCAAACAGAGTTGCGGTGTCCCGCACAACTCCTGCTTGCGGGCTGAATGCAAGCACAGCAAGATTTTGGTCATACCAGAAGTTATTATGGACATCGGGTTGGGTCCACGGGCCGCACAGATTGCACGCCTGCTATGTGGCACCTCAATGCACCGTAGCTGATCAAATCTGCTTTTAGACTCTTTCCGAGGAGTTCTTGAAGTCTGCTCTGCCTTCCAAAAAAACGGCAGACGTGATGACTTTGTTGCTGTTTGCAGCCATGGAAGTGAAGGTCAACCAACTTTGTTTCTGTGCACAAGAGAGAGCTTGTTTGTGCTGAAGTGCTTTGTCGTACTGTGACCACAGGGTGCGCTTGAACAGACAACTGTTGAGCATCTGCTGTCTGTAGAGGAAACTGCCAAGGTCAAGGCAGAAATTAAGAAGGCAAGAAGCAGTGCCAGAAGGCTTAACAGGCGGCTCAGCAATCTGCCAGCCAAGCAACAGCTCGCTAATCCCACTCCATCTGAAACTCGAGCGACTCCAGCTTGCATAGACACATCTACAGAGTCACAAACTTGTCCATTTGGCAGCTTTCCCTGAATTTTGACTCTTGCTTATGTCTCTCACCAAGTTCACTCAGACCCAGGCCCAACTCCAGTAACTCCACCTCAAGACAAGCCATGCTCCACCGGAAGTACTGGCTGCAAGCACTGCAGACAAACTCACATCACAGGGTCAGCCAATAACCCCGCACAATCTCGTTTTGCAACAACAGGATCAACCAAGACTGCCAAGACAGCTTCTGATCAGATGTCTGACCACCATGCCAGCCCACAGGATGGCATAGTCAATCTCCTGACTGGCTGAAGCAGCCAGCTGCCACATGCACACTGCGCTTAGCTCAAGGCATACATTGACCACTGCTACTGTTTTGGCACATGAGCACTCTGACTTCATGCTCACCATGGCCCCGTCAGCACGTAACTGGCCACATCTGTGAACAACGCCCACATACCTGCTCAGATCCATACAGAGGCAGCATGGCATGTGTTTGTGCAGTCCAGCTTATAGGCACACGTACGATTTGCAGCTGATAGACATGCATACAAGGAGGTGCTATGTACTCATGGTTGAAGCGTAACCAGACATCAGCTCAGCTCAACCTGCAGACAGCTCAGCCTGCACTTTCAAGTTGCAGAATATTCTGAGGTGTCCTGTAAGGCCCCTATCACATCGACTACTGCAGTATGCAGAATGTCATGCGCGCTTTCTGGTGAAGATGTTGTGCAGTGTGCATCCGGCACATCAGTGTTGTAAACCATCTGCTGAACCTGCTCAATGTCACATGCTGCCAGTTTATGCAGTCAGTTGTGCAATTGCAAGCGCCCTCAAAGTCGCAGGCTGCTAGACTGCGTCATGTGACATGCTTGACCCTACCAAGCTGAGTGGGGAGTTGCTAGATTCCCTGAACAAAGCTGCATAGTCTTTTAATTGCTTGGCCACCGGGCGCTTGCGTCAAAGTCCAATAAAAGTGCGTTGCTTTGAAAACCATGTTACTTTGCGCAAGCAGTGCGATCCGGCGTTTGTCGTCCATCTTAGGCTACGATATGACGACCTTGGTCAACAGTAGACAAAGCAACTGACTAGCTTGGTACACGCAGCAGCCTCTAGCCACTTGCTGTAGCCTTTCGCAATATGTTGCTGGGTTTCCAGCCGCACTCGAGCGGTCTGGTACCCAACTGCTTGAAATGCACGTGCTGGGGGTTGGGTTTCTTTTGTGACTGTGTGGATGTTACTTGCGTCACTGTGGCCCAGAAAGCTGATGTCCTTTCCACATTTGTGGAGCTCTATCATGGATCAGCTTCGAGCACGTATTCAAAGCTGCTAAGAGCAAGGCTGTTAGGCAGCAGCAGGCTTGCAGCCAGAGGGGTACATGGAGTGTCAGAGGAACTTACAAGCCTGGTCAAGGTTGTAAGGATGGCAATAGAAATTGCAGAGGTAAGGCATCCGCGTCCCATCTGCATGCTGCTGTCCACAACTACATGCTCAGCTGGTTTGCGGCAGACAAGGCTGCTCTTTTCCTGCAGACAACACACCAGCCTCCTAGTGTCCCTTTGCGGCTGCCCATCATCATGTCCTTGCCAGCAAAGAAGGCTTCTATCTCACAAGAGGTTGGTCAAGCTCAGGAAACATGCTGCATATGTCCTTTTGCAGCCATTATAATGCTGCATTTGATTGCATTCTGCCGATTGCTGTCCCTCATTAAGCATACTTTACACACAGTGTCACTTGTAAAGCATTCTGACAATTCCCTCATCGAGCATGCCTCGTTTACCGTGTCACTTGTAAAGCATTCTGCAGGCATTCCTTCAGCTAGGTCCACCAGGCCCACGGCAGCTGGTGTTCATCAGAACAGGCCAGCGTCTATTCAGACTTGACCTCATAGGGGTACCACTGGCTCTTCCCATCTATGTGAGCATGGCGTGCAAAGACAATGGGCTGAGTCAGGAGCAGGTGGACATGCGTAGGTGTGGCTTCTGCCTGAATCACAACCTCTCAGAGCACTGCTGCAATGTCATGACAACACTCAGCTTTGCAGCTATGCAGCCACCCTGCCTCAGTATGTATATCTCAAATGGGCTTTTCTCACCAGACTTTTGCATGGTGTGGCTGAAAACTGGCACCAAGCCTTTTTTGTTCTGTAGGTGGGCGATATCTCCAGCAGCCCCCGACCTCAGAGCCAGCAAGGCTGCAGCAATGTACATGAAGCTGCGTTCCTTCCAAGGCAACGACGTGATCATAGATGTGCTCAAGGTATTCACAGCTTGTACTCACCATCAGCTGACCATTGTTGCTCAGATCAGATGTTGTCTAGACATGACCATTGGTGCACAAATCACTTGTTGCATAGACTTTTGTACCCAGGCCATTGTTATACAGGTCAGTCATTGTCTAGACAGTATGCATATCGATTGTTGCTGCACAAGTCAGGTGTTGTATACACAGTAAGCACCAGCTGGGTCTGATGTAGATGCAAAGAGCTGGTTACAATTGTGCATGTTAGCACACCATTAGCAAATCACAGTGATACTTTTATGCTACCATGCTGACAAAGCAAGCATTACAGTTCAACAGACAGGAGGATGGGTGTTTGCAGGGACATCATGACAAGCTGACAAGCCTGGTAGTAGACTCTGCCAGCTTCAAGTCTACTCTCACCGTCCTCTGCCCAGCTGCTCATGTGGCTGCAGAGCCTAGGTATGCCTTTCACACATCCTTTTGCACATCGCTAATTCTTTTCTTCTGTTGCAACTTCTTGCTAGATACCATGTCCATGCACATGCACGCCTTCTATGCCTTGAGCTCAGACATGCCCGGGTTCAAGCATCACTGCAGGAAAAAGTGCATGCGGTTTGAGCTGAGCTGCACCCTACCACTCTTGAGCACCTCGTGAGTCTCAACATCTGCCCCTTCGGTACATGTTGAGAACTGCTCAAGCAGCCTGTCTTGCATGCAGGGCTGTTGTGCTGTGGGCCCTGGTGATGAAGCAAGCCATGAGGGGTGTGCACTACATGGCTAGTGGTGCCAGTGGTGATCTAGAATCTCTGTTGCGTATCACTATGGATCCATCTAAGCCAGGCCTGGGGTTCATGCAAGCCAGAGCAGCCCTGGTTGAGGTCAGTGTGCAGCTGTGTTGTGAGCTTGTTGCGCCGAGCATGGACACTGTGTATGCATTGTGATGAGAGCATACCATTGGGGCAGGGCAGCAGCGGCTGTGTTCACTGCCAGCATGAGCTGCTTGCATGCTGTGTTCTTGTGGCAATTTGCAGCCACAAGCACCAGTCACTGTGCAGCAATTTTGAGCCAAAGCACATGGTGATGTGACCACCTTTGCTTGTGCATTGTTTAATTCAACCTGCCAGTCACACAGCACATGCAGCTATGAGCCTCTTGTGTGGAACCAATAGTGGCACATTCCTGTAGTGCTTGTTGTCTTCTCATACAGGTCCCTGCACTGCCAAGGCTTCTGTCTGATCCCAGTCAAGCCACCAAGATTGCCAATGGAACGGCCCAAGAGCCGCTGGAAAAGCAGCCGGAGGTCTCCCATATCAAGCTGTCAGCGGCCGGATCTCAAAGAGAGGATGCAGAAGAACAGAGCAACAGCTCTCAGCAGGTCGGTTACAACAGATACTCACACCCTACAAACCAGCACCGCAACCGCTCAATGCTTTATGCTGCGCAGCCACTCTCTAAAAAGAAGTCAGACGATTTCTCCTTTTGGAAAGCCCTGCTCAAACACTAGCTCTTGTCATCATGTATGGATGTAGTTTATGTAATACAATGGCTGGTCCAGCCCTTGCTCAATCATTGGTGATGACTGTGACAACATCAATGGCGTGCTTGCAGTGTTGCCATGAGCAGTCGAAGGTTGACATGTGCTGTCTTTGACATTTGCAGATCAGGCAAGAGATTGAAGCTTGCATACAGCCGCTGCTGCTGCAGCAGGAAACACGCTTCATTGCCAAGATCGATGCTTTGAGTCACAAGCTGGACGCTTTCCTGAAGCTTTTCTCAAGCAGTCAGGTATGCTCAATGTGCTGACGACAACTGGTTGCTGTGCATGGAAAGCGGCACGTCGGGACTTCGCTGCGCATTGCATCAGCTGCATGTGCATACACCATTGCATGTGCATACTCCTCAGTACACCATTGCATGTGCATACTCCTCAGTACACCATTGCATGTGCGTACTCCTCAGTACACCATTGCATGTGCGTACTCCTCAGTACACCATTGCATGTGCGTACTCCTCAGTACACCATTGCATGTGTATACTCCTCAGTACACCATTGCATGCATCTTGCCTCTGTAGCTCGATGCTCACCCTGTGCTATGCATGGAGTGCGCCTGCAACATATAAGACTCTCATCTTGACAACCTTCAGTGACATGCGATGGGTTTCTGCAAGCTCTGAGCTGCATGCACTTGTGGTGGCAGTGCCTGTCATCACTAACTAACTGCTTCTGCTGCAGGCTTCAATCGGCAGTCTGTCTGTTGCTACACAGACATCAGAAGTCGACGCATTGGCAATGATCTCTGTGAAGCAGATGATGGCTGCTAGGGATGGACCAGCGCCTGCTGAGGCCTGCTTCATACCAGCTGGTGTGTAATCGTCCTGCAAGGCTGCTCAACCTCATACTTCTGATTCCTGTCCTCGGTCACGATCAATGGAAAGCCTTCCATGTCTGTCTGTACCACTTGTTTGATGCCAGGCCCTTCATAGATGGATGACTGATGTACCACCTGAAGCATCAAACTCAACTTTTTTGATGCACCGGCAACAAAGAGAGAGACTTACATGATGAGCATCTTGCACGCAGATCATGCTGATGGACACGTGACATTCCCTGCGATTAACGGTGTATGTCTCTCTCTGCTTGCAAGGCAGTAGCCTTTTTTGGTGACTGCTGCATGCAAGCTAACAATTCCCCAGGTCCTGATGCATGATCCTCTTTGTGTGCAGGCTACGACATGGAAGCAGCTGACCCAGATGCTGAGGAGGAAGCAGCACCTGCAGACCACAGCAGGAACGCTGTCGTTGAGTCACTGCCTGTGCAGCTGGTGTCATCTTCTTCCTTACCTCTGCCACAGCTGGGGGTGTCCTCACCACCGCCAATAGTGTCAGCGCTGATCAGCGGCCTTCCCTTGCCACAGCCAGCTCTGTCCTTGCCACAGCTATCAGTACCAGGCGTTTCGCCTTCACCAGAGTTGCCATCATCGCCACTACATTCAGAGGCATGCTCTCTGCAGATCAAGCCGTCCCCAGAGCTGTGCAGGGCATCCCCAGAGCCGTCAGGAGCAACGCTTGAGCCTCTCACAGCAATATCAGCCCAGCAAGTGTGCTTTCCAGAGCAGCTGCAGCCATTCCCAGGTCAGAGGGGACGCTCAAGGCCATCTAGGTCACCCCCAGCAGCTGTCAAGTTTCACCCCACCCCACACATGGGGGTCTCTGCACAGCTGACAGATATGCTTGACAGCCTGGATGCCTCAGGAGGTTCAGAGCAAGGCAGCTTTCCTGAACTGAGCTTTGACGCATATGATGTGTTGAGCTCGAGCGACATGGGTTCTGACGATGAGGACCTGTTGGCTGACCGGAAGGCATTCAGAGCAATTCTGAGGCCCAAGAGAGCTGACTCATCCCTTGTGCCCGCCAGATTTGGTAATTGTGACAGATCCACACCCAATGTCAGAGCCTCCACTAGTGCTGGCAAAGCCCTGCGACTAGGCAGTATCTCAACTACCCATGGGGCTGGGGCTGGTGCAGATGCCCTTGGGGCTGGGGCTGTCCCAACTGCCCTAGGGCGTGCCAAGGGATCAAGGCCAGTCAGGGTCCCTCAGCCTAGCATGAATGCCCTCATGGCATTTGCAGCAAGGGCTGCAGCAAGTGGCCACGTGGCTGGGGCTGCTGAAAAAGACCCCGTGGGTACAGAAGCCGGGGCATCTGCTCCTAGGGCTGAAGCAGAAGGTGGCGCCCTAGGGTGTGAGGCCAATACCACTGCAATTGCACTGAAGAGTAGGGCTGATGCAAGTGTCCTTGAAGAGCCTGAAGGCCCTGCCCTGGTCGCAGCGCCTTCACAGCAGCGAGTGCAGTGTCAGCCCCAGTCTGAGAAGTCAGAGCCAGCAAACAGCGAGCTGTCTGGTGGAGACAGCTTAGATTTGCTGCTAGATGATCTGCCACCCTTCCCCACTGATGACCCCTTGTCATTCTGGCAAGCCAGTGGGAGCAGTATATGGGAGGAAGCCCACAGCCTAGCTGCACAGACATATGAGGTGGACAATGTCTCAGATCACTTGGCAGCTGTGGGAGCTGATGGTGCAGCTGCAGGAGCTGGTGTTTCAGCTGTGGTACCAAGTGTTGCAGCTGTGGCAGGTGCTGGTGAGGCTGTGGGCTGTAGTGATGCAGCTGTCACCACTGCTGCCCTTGCATACAGCAGCAGAGATGCCACTCAGCAGCAGGAGGCGTCCAGTCAGGCTGGGAGGTCTCTGTTTGCCAGCAGACCAGCTTTGTCAGTACATGGCAGCTTGATCAACACCGATGTTGGCAGCAGTGGCACAGAGCTGCTGGCAGACTTCTCAGAGGTAGACTCTTCTTCTTCATCACAGCACCAAAGGCCACATGCAGCGGTCAGCAGTACAGGCTGCTCTGCTCAAAGTGGGAACAAGGCGCAGTCATTGGCAAGAGTCAACACTGTGCATGAGCAATGTGACCAGGCACTCCTGACCGGCCTGTATCACAGCTGGCAGACTGAAGAATCAGACGTAGTGCAGCGCGGCCATGACTCTGATCATGTTTTGACCCTCCACCAGACCGAGTGCCAGAAGAGCGCAGATGAGGGACAAGGGGAGGGAGGTGCAGCTGAAGAAGAAGACAATGCGGAGGAAGAACTGCGTGAAGAGGGTGAAGCAAGGGAGGAAGAAGGTGGGGGGTGGATTACAGGGCTGCCTGATGGAGTGGCAGTAGACACATCTCAAAACTACACTGCTTGGCTGGCAGGGTCCATGTTGAGCAGCCTAGAGGCTGATGCAAACAGCAGAGGAGGCCAAATGGGAGCCCTGGGTGAGTGTCCTTGATAGATCGGATCTCAGATATATGTTCCCAAGGATATACTGATTGGAGTCTGGTAAAATGCCTGGATCATGGAGGTCAGATGCAGATCCTGGGTCAGTATACAGGACGTCATGCATGTGATTATTTTGGAAGCTGTTGATTCTACATGCACGTCACATGCACAGAACGACACACAAGTATGGAACTATCATGCAGCTGTTCTGCAGCAGCGCCATCAAGCACACATGCAGACCTGAGGTTGTCATCGCATCCATACCACAAGCATCAACTTGCAAATGCTTGTGAGTGACTGCTGGTCGATTGACCAGTTACCATCAGCTGCTCATGGTTGCTGTAGTGAAACATGTGGCCATGCATGATGTGCAGACTTAGAGGAGCAGAGGGAGCTGTTGGCAGTGGGAGGCAGTGATGCTCAGGCCATGTACAATGTGGCTGTCATGAATGCGGTCAGCGAGGAAGTGGCGGCTGCACAACAGAGGGTGAGCTCATCGCAGCGCCTTGCCTTTGCCTTGCCTTTCCTTCCCTCTTCCCCTGCCTTGCCTTGCCTTTCCTTCCCTCTTCCCCTGCCTTGCCTTGCCTTCCCTTCCCCACCTGCCTTGCTTTGCCTTTCCTTATCTGACCTCTTCCCTTGCCTTTGCCTTCCCCACCTGCCTTGCCTTGCCTTGCCTTGCTTTGCCTTTCAACCACACTATGCATGCCTGTTCCTGTGCTGGCATGCATATGCTCCATGCATCTGTAACGTTGGCCTGGTGATTACTGCAAATGTATTGCAGCCCGGCACTTGCATTACATGTGCTTGCTGATCAGCATGTGCATAGATGGCATGAGCTTGTTCAACCATTGCCGTTATGCGTGTCATCCACAACATATGGCTCGTGTTCTGTGTTGATCTGCTGCAAGGCTATCAGGCTGATCTCGCCACCCCTTTTTGCCGCCCATTTGCTCCAGAGTAGCACCTCAACTGCTATCAACAGCACACGCAGCTCACCCCAGAAGCAGCAGTACTTTTGCTGAGTCATGTATGCTGACAAACTGGTGCATTTTGCTACAGCCTGCACCCATCTTGCAGCAGCCCCCACCCCTTCCCCGGCCACCCACCACCCCCAATGAGGTTGCCCACTCTGTCCATGGGAAAGTTGTGCAGATGACTCAGCTGGCAGCTGCTCCCATGTATGATGTGCACAAGATTCAGGCCATGCTACAGCATGACGTCACAGAGGTACTGTGCTGTGGTACCCATCACAGCAGCCATGCAGTCATCGTAATGAGCCGTGATGCTGTCCTCAGAATTGCTGTTTGTGCAGTAAGGCGAGGCACATTTTATATGTATTTGCTTCAAAGTGTGACATTTGCATGAATGTGTGTCATAACCCAAAGAGCATTTTGATTAGTTGTGCAGTATCGGTCTGTGATTGAGGTTGAGCCTGTGCGTCTGTAAGCCACATGCTTATTTAAATGCCAGGTGCACAACACAGAATTTTCGACTGTCAAATTGTGTTACCAGCAGAATTCATGTTTTGCCCTTACAACATGCCTGACATGCATGCTACCTCATCATGCTGCCCCTTCACAACATATCTGACATACATGTTACCTCATCATGCTGTGTACAGGCGTCAGCCTCCATAGACAGAGGCACAGCATCTGCAGAAGCCCAGCTGAAAATGCAGCTTGCTGACAGCATCTTTGATGACCTGATCGGGGACACAGCCAGTATGCTGCTTGAAATGCTGTGAGAGGAAGACTCAGCGGTTGCTAGTGCTAGTGCATAGGACAACAGTGCATGTCGAATTGAAGCAGCAGAATTGTCTGGGGCTGAGGGGCTGAAGTCATGCTGTTTTAACAGGCTGCAGCTGTGGGGTGTCTTACAGATCCAGCTGGGATGTTAGCGGCAAGTACACAGGCAGATTGCCTAGGGGAGCTCTGGTAAAAGGCCAGGCACTTGAAGTCTTGACATTGAGCCGATATGTAGGCACGGCACCTTAGAGTCTGAACGTTTAGACAGTATGAAGGACATCTCTGCAGAGCCTCAAGCACATGCTGCAGTGTAAGTTGCATGTTTGGGTTTTGCTGTTTTTTTATAGTGGTATGAATCACATGACTAGTTCCCGAAACTGCACTCTTCAGCAAAGCTTGGTATATTGCCGGGATCAGTGTGTACGTATGGAGTTGTCACTGCAAAATGCGTCGGCAGGCATGTAGGGGTTTCATATGCATGTCGCTGTTTGGCATGATTCGGCCAGAACATCATGTGTGCCGGTGTATATAGACCAATGAGAAGCCTGTGACTGTATCTGTTGTTGCTGCTAGCATCATCTTGCTAGTGCACAAGTCAAGATCCAGAACGACCTTGGCTGTACTGCAAACTGAGTTGAATTGCTCTTCTTGTGTCTATTCTCTCTGCTTTCCTTAAGTTGCATTGAATGGTAGCAGAGGTGCATGGTGCATAACGAGACAGACATATGGTTCCTTATCATTGCCATGATTGCTCCTAAATCAACTATGTGCAGTCTGTGTACAAGTTGTGTCATTTTGACCACCGTCACTTCAAACAATGCCAAGATTGGCCGAAGACAAGTCATGTCAATTGAACATCACTGAGTGTCACTGCCACAGGACTTTTGCATATCGTAGTTCCACTGAGGAACATCTCTTCATTGCATTCCACGGCACAGCAATGTGCTATTGTCAAGCCCTCTTTCAGGTGTCATGGCTAGTGTGTGCAGCATGGTGTTTGCTGTGTCTAGACAGATCTGTCACAAGTCTCCAAAGTCAACTGATACACTTTCCAACTCCCTGGCAGCCACATCTGTCATGCTCTCTGCAGGATACCGGATGCAGTAGTCCAGCAGAAACACTGTCAATGGGACTGCAAAGCGCACAAGTTTTTCGTCAGCATTCCTCTGAGCTATTCTACCGCGGTTGCATGCAGCACCACAGCATGCTCAGTGTACTTGCATGCAGCTCATGGTACCTTGCACACAACATGCACTGCTGCCTATGCATTTGCAGTGCTGGCTCAAAAGGAACAAGCACAGGATCACCCAGTGAGTCCTCTCATTGTAACAACCTGCTTCATCAGCAAAAGCTTGCACATGTACTGCATGAATCCATACAAGGCAACAGCACTTCTTGCTTAGGCAGACATGCATGGATGTTGCTGCAAGACAAGCAGACAAGCATGATGTCAATCTCACAGCCGCCCGGCATGAGGCTCGCCAACACCACCAGTGATGCACAACAACGGCAACTCAGATTTGCAGAACAGTCTGATGGCATGTCACCTGCCAGCAGAAGGCCCCAGACACCCAGGCTGTGTTCAGCCACCACTAGGGTGCTGATGACCAGCAAGGGATGCAGATGCAGGTTTGCTGAATAGATGGCTGGGTTCAGCAAATAGGCCTCCACAAAGTGGATGCCCGTCACCATGGCTATCACAAAGCCCAGCTGCAGAAGCACAGCACACCACGCTTGTATACTGACATCATCTAGGGTTTGTTTTGTGCAGTCAGGGACACAATGACATGTGTGTGTAGATCCTGTATGTATGCAGATCCTACATGATTGGAGATCCAACATGTGCTCGTAGATCCTTCAAAACCTTATCAGAGCTAAGTATGTGCCAAACGACCAGTGATTGGGGTGTGAGCAAGGTGTCGACAACAAGCACAATAGAGTGGCATGTCAAAGCTTTTGGACTTCTGCTTGGTGTTGGATGTAGTGAGAGGCAGGAAGGCAGGGAAGCCCAAGGCAGAATGGCAGGAGCTGAAAGGTACCCAGAGGCAGCAGTATATTTTCAGTAAGACATACTCAGCCTAAAGCACATCCGCAAGCGCACAACCGCAAAAAAGGTTGCAGGCAAGGGTCAAGAAAGGCACTAGGCCAGAATGTAGGTACATATAGGCGCAAACGGCAGCAGGACAATACTAATTTTTTAATGCATTGGGGCAAGGTTGCAGGAAGGGCAGAACCAAAAGGTGGTAGGCAACCAAAGACAATAGGCTGAGAGGGCAACCACAGACGGACACCAATGGCAGCAGCCAGGGACAGAAGATACCTTGACAAAGCCGTACTCTGTGAGAGCCACAAAAGCAATGGGCACAGTGGAGATGAAGACTCCAGCTATGGGGATGAAGCTGCAGATGAAGACGAACAGTCCCAGCAGGCCGATCCCTGGGATTTGGAGGATCCACATGCCCAATGTTGTGAGAGCCGTGTTGGCCATTGCTATCTGTGCCTGCATTGACAAGTTGTTCTTGCTAATATATTCCATCATTCATACCTTCATCCTTTTATCATTCACTCATTCCTTCGATTGCTGTTCACGTATGCACTCATTTGTCGTTTGTTCCTTCATCCAATCATTCTTACCATTCAAATTTTCATTCATACGTTCCTTCAACCACCCTTCATGTCTTTGTTCGCTTGTCGTTCATTCATCCATCTGTATGTTCATTCATCATTCATGCAATCATTCATGCATTCCTTAGTTGGGTCGTTTGTTCATTCGTTTGTTTATCCATCCATCCATCCATCCATGCAGTCATACGTCCATCGTGGCTAGCACCCCCCTAGGGGTGCACGGACCTGACCCAAGCTGTGACCTCACATGCATGTGCCTAGCACACGCCACCATGCTGTATCACCTGACCTTGCAGGACCTTGCCAGAGGGTTTACCGTTAACAGTGTCAGAATTTAGCTTTCGGCCTTTTATATAGACATGATGTATCACCTGAGCTTGCAGAGCCTTGCCAAAGGATTCACGGTTTTAGGGCTTAGGATTTAATGTAGACATGCTGTATCACCTGAGCCTGCAGAGCCTTGCCAAAGAGCTGGCCAAAGACAGTGAAGGTGGGGGCCACCTCCATGTAGATGGCCCTCAGTCTGGAGCTGCGCAGACTCTGCACCCCTCTGGCTATGGTGGGCAGGTCCCACACCACCATGAAGCTCAACACCAGGCTCACTCCCACCTGCAATATTCCAGTGCCACAACCACATTCATACCATTTTCGTCATGATTTTCCACCTGCGTGCTTCTGCCTGGTTTTGTCTAAGACACAGCCCACATCCTCCATCCCGGCCTACAGAGCAACGGGTGTCAAGTCATCGCTGCGAGTGTGCGTCTGAAGCTGGTCACAGCGCAAACTTCCTGTTCCTGGGCACTGGCATCAGGTATGTAAAGGACGTATGTGTGGCAATGCTTTCTACAAAATATCGCCAGACTACAGCACAGTCGAGCTCAATAGCAGAGTCAGTCTCAGCTGCATCTTGGCAAGACGTGGCCTGACTGCTGTGGTTGTGTCGTGCTGTTCAGCATGCAATGCGAGGACGAGACTGGACCTCATCAAAAGCTAGTGCAGCACACAAGGCACTGTGTCAGTACTGCATCAGTGTTTCTTTGGTGCTCTGTTGCCAAATACCCAGCGTTACTTGCTCATTGTGCATTGCTTTTCCAGTCATTGTCTGTTGACTCCCCTTTTGAGTTCCCCAGACAGCAAATGTGAATTGATTGATTGAGCGGGTGAGTGCCCACCTGCACTGCAAACCTGGAGATGATGGTGACCAGGTTGGAAGTGATGGACACAGCAGCGTCTGTGTAGCCTCGCAGCATCTTCTGGAGCACATGCCCCAGATACAGGGTGCGGTCATGTGTCCATGCCTGCAGGATTTTACATTGCTCTTGTAGGCATCAGTTGGTGAACTGAGTAACCATCCAAGCAACCAACCATGTAGGAACGCCTGACAAACTCATGCAAAGACTACAGCAGCTGATAGGCCTCCATGAGAGTCAGCAATCAGTGCCTTGATCAATCCATCAGTCAAGCAACCACTCATTTTGGTCCAAGCAATCAAACACCAAACAATTGGAAGCAGAAAGAGAAGGAGATGGTACAGCAGCAGTGGCCTACATGAGAGTCAGCCACCAGTTTGCCAGAGGCAGCATCACCGCTAGCCACAAGCAGGGCTCGCTCCACCTGGTCCATCACTCCATCTCTGCATCTCACACCAAGTCTGCTGGCAGCTGGACACAGTGCTCATGCTGGTTGCTTTGATGATTTCAATGCTGTTCAAGCACACTTGTGTGCTTTCTTGCATGTGGACAGTGTGTAAACAGTGCATATGTTCCTCATGTTGGAAGCCTGGTGTTTGCAGGCATAATGACACTGACAACTTCCAGACACTGTTTGTGGCGGCAAATGGCTTGGGGTGTCAACTCGTACAAAAAGTTGGGGTCAGAGTGACTGTGCAAGGCAGCAATATGCGATGCAATTAGATGGTCAGGCAGTCATCAGAAGCAGCTTGCAAACGACGATGTCAGGACTTCTACAAAGTGTGCAAAGTCTGCTACAGCTTTGACGTCAGAGGCTACATTCTTGTCAGCAATGCAGTGCTGTACTGATAACATGAGGGCATTGTGGCTGCTGATGCATAGTGAGTATTGTTAGACTTGACAGGCTTACCCAAGTCCGTTCCTCATCTTCTCAAGGACAACGACCCAGACATTCTCACTTTTCAACCTGCGCACAAAGTCTGCTCCCTCTCTGACAATGTCAGGAATGGTCATGACCCCAAAGAGGAAGACTACGGACACAATGCCGCTGAAGTACAGCAGCACCAGCAGCCGCCGTCGTAGCATGGGTTTGGAGTCCAAGATCTTCAGGGCAGTGCTGTTCTGGGCTGATGCCACAAAGCCATTGCCGATGAATGCAACTATGAATGTCCCCATGACAATCTGCATGGCAGGCACGGTATCAGCACATGCAATGCAATAGCTCACAGCCCCTTGTGAGATGAGTGCTGTATTTTTCATAATTGGCACAGTTGACAGCAAGCTTGCAGGCATGATTTGTCCTGTGAATGCATACAGAGAAAGCCAACCATGCTCATTGCCTGCACAAGTAAACAAGCAGCTTGCTATACAGTGCACATTTGTGAAATCTTCAGCATGTGAACTCAATTTACAACATTGTAGAGGCATCTGAGCAGACTTTGTACCCCAAAAAAATCTTGAAACTGTGAGGCAGTAACTGCAACCGTTGCCCATATGGCCACTCGGGCCCATGGCAACTCACTAATCCATGTCAGAAGCTCACGGGCTCCGCCGCTGCGAGGCTCAACAAGACCACCTTGCAAAGTCGCATGTGCTGCCACTTGACATTGCTTGTTTCTGCTTGATCTGCTGGCTGGACTATTCGTGGACTGCGGTCTATTTCTAAGATGCTGTACAGATTGATCGAGAGATTGGTGACAAGGTCTGTGTCGGCAACAGGTCCGCGCCCGGCACCTCCACCACTTGATGAGTTTAGCAGGCCTTGGGGTAAGAGATAACGAGGGATTGAAGCGACCTGTATTAAGCAGAGATGTCTCTGCTGCCATGTCGTGACCACGCTTGCATCTGCAGACGGTCTTAAGTTTTGACGTGCCGGTTGCGTATGTCAGCTCGTCAAATGTGTCTTTGCACGCTCCTTCATCATATTTCGTTCAGAACTTTCGCTGTGCCCTGCGACCAAGCAATTGATCACTTGCTCAGACATGCCGTTGACCAATTGAAGCAGCAAAGCTCTGAGCAAAAGCTTAAGCTGCTGAGTCATCAAAGCAACACGTTCGCACAGACTGTGTGCACGGGCTTAATTGCCATCTCGCCAGCGCAACGCTGCGACATGACACCCAATGCGTACTTTATCGATTGCAGATTGACCTTGGCCAGCAAAGAAATGCTCACGCTCCTGTCGGTTCCTGACCGTATAAGCTAATATAGACTGATGCTGATCGTCGGGTCGGGTCCGGAATCGGAGCTGCGGCACTCGCGAAATGGCAAACAGCAGTGATGATGAAGTGCACAGTTCGCAATACGTGGACGCGGAGTCCGATCTCGATGGGAATTTCGACTCGCACGAGGAAGAGACTGGCCGCAGCCGGAACGGCGTGCAGCATGCGCAACCTTCATCGTCAGCCACATACAATGCCGATTGGCTGTCAGACCTCATCGGTGAGGCATATGTGGTGCCATACACTGTTGCTCGTCTTCCCGGCATGGCTCCAGGACTCAGTGCGCATGCAGGCCACTTGTGGAATCCGGAGCTGCGCAAGGCGTTCAAGAAGCTGGCCTGGGATATACTCCCTAGACTGCTGCAGGAGACGTCCCCTGCCTGGATGCACTCAATCAAGATGACCAGGTACTGCTGCTATGCAGTCAGGGCTCGCACTCAGGAAACCAATGTAACAAAGAGTAGTGAATTCAGTGTTTGATGGTGATCAGGTTTGTCTTGGGGCACTCACCTCCAGTAATCACAAATGTGGTCAGCTTCAGAGACAACTCGCATGAGGAAGACCTGACGGTTGCGCTTGAATGCGATGTTACCTGGGAAAGCAAAATGGTGAGCACAGAGTCGCAGTAGCACTTCCAAGCATGACCATGCACACAACACAGGGATTCAGCCCCGCTGTTGGAACGAATGCGCGTGTTTGCTGTATGAATGTACCATGAGAACTGATGCAACTTTTGCAAAGCATTTCAACCAAGCACTGAAGCCTCTCACTTAGGTTAAGTTTCACTGCCGGTCTGTTGTGTCAACCACTCTGTAGGATATAGAGCTGCACATCAAGCCCATGCCCAAGCAGGTGCCATTTGTGCCTGATCTGGTCACCAAAGTCGTCTCCAATGCTGTTATGTTCACAGTAAGTTCTCCACAGCCTAGTCATATGTTCTGTTGTGATTGTTGCATCCATCAATGTGAACAGCATCAGCACAGCCCTCAGGGTCTTGGCCCCTCTGTGTACATCAAGTTTCCAGGCTTGTATCAGGCTGCATCCCATTGTCTGCATATGTAGGTCTGTTCTCGCAAGCATATACATTGCCGGCATCAGAACAGATATACTGCAGCCTTTGTCATTATAAAGCGCATGTCTCCAAGCAGGTATACTAGTGTGAACTTGTCCTATGAGTTGGGCATCAGAACCTCTGGTGAATCTTATGTGTGAACTGTTAGAATCATAGCATGTTTGAAAGCTATGCTGATGCAGGCCGGCATTGAGAAGCTGAAGATCAAAGGGCGTGTGCAAGTCATATTCAATCCTCTCATCCAGCGTTTGCCTGTCATAGCAGCTATCAAGGTGCATATGCCATGTATTGCCATGTAGACCTGATTTTCTTGGAGCATGAAAAGCTCAGATTCATATGGCATGCTTTGCATGCTTCTGAAACACTGCTCACTGCTCACTGCTCTGTGTCAGAGTGCATGGAGCTCAATCTTGATGACAGCTACAGCAGCATGCTTGCTGAATGCAACATGCCAGGTGTTTGTGCAAGCTTTTCCTTATAGGTTTGAGCATGAGCAATCTGGAACTGAGCCTTGACAACATGCAAACGTGACAGTGCCTACCAAAATATCATTACAATGAGCCATGAATCATGCACTCACCTGTTGCTTTGTCATGTTGTTCCTTCATTCAGCTTCAGCTGCGTTGACAGTTCAATAGTGTCTTTTGGCCAGGCTGGCTTTATAGAGCAGCCAGAAGTGGTAGACTTTGAGGTGACTGTGATGGGGGGACCCACCTTGGCGGGTCTCATACCCAGCTTGAAGGCCTGGCTGATCAGATTTGCAAGGGATGCCATCATCAGCCACTACGTCCTGCCTGAGCAGTGGTGCTTCCGCTTGGATCCAGTAACTCACACTGCCCTATCATGTTGATCATTTTGTCATCGTTGCTGCTCACGCAAACATGACACTGTACTTGCACATCCAAAGTTTCACTACTTGCGGTATTTGTCGTTAGTCATCTCTCACTTGGTATGCTGCCTCCTGCTTGTGTTGCTGTCACTAGGATGATGCCTTGTGCCTGCCTCTTGGCTTAACTGCTGTCCCAATCGAGTTGTTGCAGCGTTTGCAATAGCTCAGAACACCGCAGACAATGTGCAGTCAGATGGAGGGAATCTGTATAGGCAGAAAGCAGGCAGCATGGTAATGTCTGCTTTGCTAGCCAATGTATATAGCAAGCAGCAGATGTTGCCATGCTGCTCTGGCGGCCATACATTGCATGGCAGTCTGCTGTACAAATAGCATGGTGTACTTCAGCCTGTGACCAGCCAAATCCCATGAGCTTGCTGGCTGTCCTGATGGCAATGCTGCAGCACTTGCAATAGCTCAGACTAGTGCAGACACTGCAATCACTAAGGGAATCTGCAGGAAGCATGGACACTTTGGCACAAAATCATCACAGTTTGTTTCAGCTCGTGACGGCCGAAGCTACATAGCTGTCACATATGCCTCAGCATGACTATTAATGGCATCCATTGACACAGTGAATGCTCCGTGTGAACCCTGAGCTATACTTGTGCCTTTTACATAGTTGTAAAATGCAGTGATCACATGCATAGCAGTGTGACTGACACGCAATGTGGTTGCAGAAAGTGCAGGATGTGGACGTACCCGACGGAATGCTAGAGGTCACAGTTGTTGAGGCCAGGCACATACCGAAGGGCGATTACCTGTCTGACTCGGACCCCTACGTCTCGTAAGTTCAACCAATTACCTGTAAAGCAGGTCGTGAAATGTGCACTTGATAGAAGCAGATGACTGATCTGACAAGGCAGATACCTTGCAAGGCTTGCAATGGCAAGTTCCATGTGCATGTAGGGATTGTGTCTGCAGCGTGTGACAAGTGTGTGTGTGAGGTTGGCACACCATGCAATACAGTCTGTGACATGAGAGCTTCACATGCATGTTGTGCATAAGCAGGATCGCCAGGAATTCATGTTCAATGCGTCGGATACTGTATCATCACTGCTTTTCCTCTTATCAATGCTGTTGTCACCAAAGACTCAAACAAACTGAAGAGTCGCCAACATTGCTATCATAGTCGTCAGAGTCTGAATGGATGTCATCAGTTTGGGTTGTTCCAGGCTTTGGTTGAGGCCGAGTCAGAAGCGGCGGACATCTGTGCAGCCAGAGGGCAAGCGTGCCACATGGAATGAGTCCTTCCACCTGCCTGTTGACATAGTCACACGTCAGAAGCTGGTAGTTGTCTTGTTAGACCATGATACCATAGGCTCTGATGATGAGCTTGGCAGGTCACTGCCTCCATGCTCCTTACTCGCTCGCTCACTCACTCGCTCACTCACTCACTCACTCTCTCACTCACTCACTCACTCACTCACTCACTCACTCACTCACTCACTCACTCACTCACTCACTCAACTCTGTGTACATCTCTAAACCGTTTTGCCTGTGTTTGCTTGCCAAGTTGAAAGGTGCATATACAGTCCACACATGCAGGCTGCTTGTGCCAATCAAGGATCTGCCTGATGGGCAAGAGCAGGACTTGTGGCTGGACCTGCAGGACCCCAAAGAGAAGGTAGGCGTGAGCTGTATTTCACTGGTACAATATCTACCCAAGCTGGTACAGCAGACACAACTTGCTGCAATCAAAGCTGATGGTTGGCTCATGCTACCATGTCATGCAACAACACAGCTGTTGATTAGCACCTCAATTAGATACCCTTTATGTGGCAGTTATGCTACAGCTGATCTTTCAGCCTATGTCAATAAGCCAATACTGCAGCCAATGCTATGCTGAAGTCACCAGAAGGGTGAAAAGCTTGAAAAGTATGAAGGTGACATAAACTGCTTAACAGGATGCAGACGCTTCTTGCACTTGATGCACAGTATGTCTCAATGCACTGCCCCAGTAAATGCATCAAAGAGGATACAACCTGCAATTGTTGGTGCTGAGCAAACATGTGCCTCACAACACCATCAGTGACAGTGGCAGTGCCATGCAGATCAAGCAAGATCAGAGGAAGCAGCAGCATGATCCAGTAGCACAGGCCACAAAGCAGTATCAGCAGCACCAACAACGCAAGTCTGAACAGTGCAGAGTGCATCTCAAGGTGCGTCTGTTTTCAAGTCCTCAACCCATATTTAACTCTCACACACTACTGCGGACTGAATGCGGCTCTGGTATCACATGGTAGTAGACCCATCAAACCCTTGAGTCTTTTTGCAAGTTGTCATTGTGGCCCATATACTACAGCTCTTCATCATGTCCAGACGAGATCTTTGTTTTCAGTGGTCTCCATACCTCCTTGATGGCTGCACAGATAAGCATGCAAAGTCACTTGATCCAAGGAGCCACCACTTGACAGTCAGCAGGCATGCACATGTTTCACTCAAGCTTGTGACTAACACTCCAGCTTGCATCTCAGCATGCATCTGAGCAAAAGAAAGCTTGGTACTAAGCTTTGTGCTGCTCTGTTTATGAGCTGTCGACCTGGACGCCGTTGAGCTGTTCATCTGGGCAGCCGCCAAACTGGTGGTACATGCAGTTGCGCTACCGCAGTATGAGCAAGGAAGAGATGAGGCTGATTGCCCGGGCCCAGGTCGAACAGGACATGGACATTCTGTACCGCCACCCCAAGCTGAGGGACATTGCCAACCAGGGTGTCATTGACATCAAGCTGGACTTTGTGGACCGTCTGGTTGCTGCTAGCTGGTGGCGTGGCCCCCGCAAGCGCTTGTGAGGCTACCTTGGACTTGTTCTTGGTCCATCTGTTTGTCTCAACGTTTCTAGATGCAGCTCGTTGACATAGAGCTGGACTTTGTGCACCAGCTTGTTGCTGCTGCTAGCTGGTGACCAGGCCCTTGCAAATGCATGTGAGTCTGCTGTGAATCCTGAGTTTTGCCATCGCCAATTCACTGATGTTCCTGAGCAAGGGATACGTTGCTGTTGAGCTGGAAGTTGTGGACAGGCTACTTGCTGCTAGCTTGTGGCAGATGCTTGTGACCCTGCCCACATAGATGGGGCCTGATTTTGTTGCCAGAGTGATTAGCTTGTGCCACCGTTTAGCAGCAAGTAGCCTGACCACAAGATGGAGCTCAACGCCAACACTGCATGCTCTGTCGTCTGTTCCATTCAAACTGCAGCACTTGGCAAGAGGTATAACCTGGCATATGCCTGACAACAATGCTCCACATCAAGAACCTCTGCTAAGGCACTTCAGACCACCTTTGGGCAACAATCAGATCATGCTGATGCTGTGCAATCATGCTTCTAATCTTGTTGAGGCTGTGCAATCATGCTGCTGCATGCAGGCAAGTCAAATGCACATTTGGTAGTGAGCAGAGATGCACTCTGATGAAGCATGGGCGGCGCCACAGCTGCAGAATAGATGAGGCTGTTCAGCTTCAAGTCCACCACCGGCATCTGACAGGCAAGTACAAGCAGACACCGTGATCTGATGTGGCCACTGTGTCACAATCTCTGGTGCCTGCTCTGAAAGTCCTGCTGGTGTCAACGTATGCTTGATTGACATAGTAGCAAGCGCCATGTGCATTAGCAGCATCTTATGCAGAGGCTGTTCGAGCATCTGGTGTCATGGTCTAGCATATCATTGAGGTAGAATGCAAGGAGTGATGATATGAGTGTTTACATGGCACAGATGCTGAATGATCCTTGATACAGGCATAAAGAAGCCCTGTCCAGTTTCCGTTACGCTGCAGGTGAGCATCAGAAGGATGATATTGTCATAGAAGTACAAGAGCGCAAATGGTGGCGCAATGATCTGGAAGTGGGTCGCAGTCTCTTTGCATTTCTGCGTGGATCATGTCATAATCATTTGTCATGGTCTGTCTACAAGTTGCAGCTTGAGTCTGTGGACCACAATTTGCAGGTCACAAAAGGTATCTTGTTGTGTTTGCCAGATGTTGCGACATTGACAGATGCATTGCGCGGTCGCCTGTTGAGGAGCATGCTGTGTGCAAGCTGTGCTCAATGGCAGTGCATTGCTGCAGGGAAGAGTGGTTCTGTCTCTGGAAGAGCTAAAGCAGCAGGGTGTGATGAAACACAGGGCACCTTTGCAGGACGGCAAAAGTCAACATGGTAGGCTAGATTTCACAATAGAGTGGAGCTCCTATTTAGGCATAGACAGCGTTGAGAAGCAGCAACAAGAGTGCCAGTCAGATTGATAGCTTCCTTTCCTAGTGTTGCTTAATCCCATGTCTGCGTCCTTTGGCCATGATGCTGTCAGTGCAAATGATCTTGCTATGCCAAGGCGTCCATGTGAATAGCTTGCTTTCACTTTACATTGCTCTGTGTTGTGTCAAAACTTTGCAAGCGGCTGTGATTCCCTGCTTTCTTCTGTGTGATTTGCGGGCGCAGAAATGTATACTTCACTGTCGTGTACCGTACTCACATTAATGTTGGTCGTTTTATTAATTAATTAATTATTTTTAATGATTGAATGATTTCTTAGTCCTTTATACTGCGCATATAGTGCTGTGCAAGGGTGTGATGCAGTTACGTGCACGAAATGGGTGCAGGTGTGCGCTTGTAGCTTGCGGTGCCAGAGCACAGAGTGTGTCTCTAGAGATCTCATACAGTGTACCAAACTTAGCAGTGGCCCTTGATTGGTTGTGCAGCGCTCATTGCCTCATATTGCTACTGTGAGGCAGCAGACTTGAGAGAGAGAGAGAGAAGTGTTTTACATGCACTGCAGGATCATGTTGCCTGCTGTGACACGCCAGCTTCCATGTTAATTTGAATCGCCTTCTTCGAGACAGCTGAGCAGGTTCTCAAAGACGATTGAGCGAATGTTTCGTGCACAGCTTTCGTGAAACAGATCAGTTCCGGAGAGGGTGCGTGCGCTAAATCAAATGCGTCGGCCAAGCCTCCGCTGACGACAGCTGATTGCTTGCGATACGCTGATAGCTTCAACGAGTTAGCCCAGTCTCATGGGCCACCACGACGATAACCACTTCAAATCCGCCCACGCTGCCACTCCAGGCAAGGGTTACGGAAACGAGAATGACGATGGTCGCAGCAATGAGAAGCGTCGCAACAACGTAGGCAACGACGAAGGATGGCTGTCAGCCTTTCTGGGTATGTTTCCTACAAGCGTTATAGCGCGGCCTACCTCACGTTGTCACACTCGCGTCAAAGGACAGCCCCTGATGACGTGCAGCTCATCTTTGGAACCCTCAGCTGCGTAAAGCCTTCACCAAGTTAGCGTGGGAGCTTTTGCCAGACTTGCTACAGGCGTCTTCTCCGCCATGGATGCAGAGCATTGAACTGACAGAGTAAGACAACGCTTTGCACGCTGACTTGAAAATGGAGACTGATGCCGAGGCAGCACTTGAGCTCTCGAAGCATGCCGATCGACCTTCTGTCACAGGTTTAACTTTGGCAAGAGCCCTCCCAAGCTGTCCAACTTCAACAGCTTCAAAGATAGCGCTAAGACAGATGACGCCATGGTAGCCATAGAGGCAGATGTCAGCTGGCATAGTGATATAGTACGTTTTGGCATTACATGCATGCACAAATTCAGATACACGATGCTGCAAGCAGCCAAATTCTCCTTTGCAGTGGTGCAAACAAAGAGCTTTGCGATCAAATGAGGAGACCACTAGCAACAGTCTCTGCAACTGACAAGCTCCTGCATGCATGCAACATGCTACTACAGAGGTGCTTGTGGACAGTACATCCATCAGTAGTCTTGGTAAAATGTTTTGGTGTACCTGGCCCTTTGTTCAGGACTTCAGATTGACAGGGTGTCAATTGCTTGAGTGGTATGCAGAATGTGCAGCTGCGCATCAAGCCCATTCCCAAACAACTCACCTTCGTTCCATCAGCATTGACGACATTGGTGTCCAACATGGTCTCCTTTACAGTGAGTACTCGAGGCACTTCCTCCCTTTCTCTGATCAGACTCTTACTCTGCTCATGTTGACCGGCAAACATTGCTCTACCATTTTGTGACTGCAAGATCTGCAGGTTCATGCAATGTTCTGCGCATACCAGCTTTGTTTCATGATCTTTGCCAGTCGCCAGTGACCTTCTTATTGCAGCTATTGAACATATCATGCCATTGGCCACATCCATGCTTCTGATCTAGGTGTTGTTGTGAGCGCCAAATCTGCTCTGGCACAAGGGCTTATGATCCACGTCCTGCTCCTGATGATGTTTTACAGGAGTGTGTTCATGCAGGCTGGAATTGAGAAGTTGCATGTAGAAGGCCGAATACGCATCACTTTTGATCCGCTTGTTGATGAGCTGCCTGTCATAGGCGCTGTCAAGGTAAGCAAGAAGGAATGACTTGGAACATGCATCTCACAGCTGCTGTGATCGCAGCACACCGTATGTGGTTGTGCATGTGAAGCCCTACCTCCAACCTGCATAGCACATGGACATCAGGGCATGCAAGCACAGCACAGCACAGCACAGCACAGCACAGCATTTTGAAAGGCTCCTGTGTATAGCATGAGAAAAGGCAGGCAGCCATACTCACTGGCTGGCTCTGCTGAGTCCCATTTATCAACAATAGAACAGCCAATAGGAGAAGTAGTCTTGCTCAAATGATGCGCCTGCCAAATCGACACCAAGACAGATATTGTGATGCTTGCAGGTGTCATTTGTGGAGCAGCCAGAGACTGTGGACTTTGAGGTGTCAGTTATGGGTGGCTCAACCCTATCTGGTCTCATCCCTAGCCTGAAGGCCTGGCTCGTGGGCTTTGCTCGTGACAGCCTCATCAACATGTATGTCATGCCAGAGCACTGGACCTACAGACTCGATCCTGTGAGTCTTCTTCCCTTGCCATCATCCTCATGGATCTTGTGCTTGCCTGTTTACCGTGAACCTGAGTCCAAATCATGATCAGCATGATCTACCAGCATCAGTCAGCTATATGGAGATGCCACATGTGAGGCTGTGAAGCGTTTGATTGTGTCCTGCTGACGGTTGTATTTGCATGCAAGTGTTGTGTCAAAGTGCATATGCAACAAAACATGTTGTTCTGGAGCATCTACATTCATGCATTCAAATGGTCAGGTATGCACAGCAGCTGCGTGGCTGGCAATGACATCAGCAGCATTGGACTGCCTCAGAGCAATCAAGCGTCGGCTTCTCCTTTGTCCCATGACAGCGTTCCAGTTTGAGCTGTTGAGCTCAAGCACGTCTGCATACACACATGACCATCCTAGGCCTGCCAGACGGCCTTGGTGTGTATATCTGGAAACAGGCTTGCTGATGGATTCTGCACATCGTACATTTTCTGGACGAAGGCATGTCTGTGAGCTGCAGAGCATAAAGGATGTATCTGTGCCAGCCGGCATGCTGGAAATTGACATCCTAGAGGCCCAACACATCCCCAAGGGGGACTACCTCTCAGATTCCAATCCTTACATGGAGTAAGCAATAAATCTCATTGTAGTACATTATTGTCTAGGGTATAGTATAGGGTATAGATCCCAATGAGATTCATCAGACAACCTGATGCTGTGACCCTGTGCTCACAAGGCAGTAGACATTGACTCACAAGGCAGTAGACATTGACTCACAAGGAAGTAGACATTGAATCACAAGGGAAGTAGACATTGACTCACAAGGCAGTAGACATGTCAATGCGCTGTGCTGCATGCAGACATTTGGCTGCCTGTGCATCAACTTGTCCAGCACAGCAAGCAGCCATTGACAAGAGAAAGTTGTGTGGGCTTCTCATAATTGCAGGTTGTTCATTGTGCAAGCAACTGATCACAGACCTAGCATCTGGTGTGTCAGACTCATGCACATGACAACATGTCAGTGGCAATACATGCCAACATGTGCATGTTTCATATTGTACAGCATGATCACAGCAGCATCACAGATGTGAAGGTGCAGCATAAGTACTTGCAATGATGAGCATGACGTACCATGCAGAATGTACATGAGAGCGTCGCAAAAGCGAAGGACAACAATACAACCAGAAGGCAAAGAGGCCACCTGGAACGAGTCCTTCAAGCTGCCGGTTCACATCCCTGAGACTCAGAAGCTGGAGCTGATTCTGTATGACCATGACAATATTGGCTCTGATGATGAACTCGGCAGGTGAGCGGCTCTCATCTGGTTTAGATTCACTCCCTCATGCATCAGAAGACTGCTGAGCGCAATGCAGCTGTGCTTCATACTTTCTGCTGGTTCTCACTTGCCAGCATCGTGTTACACTATAGCTCCCTGCATGTTGTATTCTCTGCTCAGGCCTTTGATTTTTTCAGGTCACCATGTTCTGGGCCGGCCGGTCTATGACTGCCTGAAGTCACAAAGACCTCTGTTTTTTGCTCTGTGCTCAGCAAACAGCAACAGACTGCTGACAGGTGCTCGTTGCCCAGTCTTTGTAAATAGTCAGACTGGGCTTTGGAGCATGCAATGCCCCTGCGGACTTTGCAAACTGTTGCTGTGTCCCCGCAAGTGTCTCAGCAGATCATTGCATCCTTACAAAGTGTTTCTGGATCCAATCTATCAAGGCAACACATGTACAGCATAGTCCAAAACCACAGCGCACTTCATGATCTGTGGCAGCTGCATTCAGCAGCCATAGGCCTCCAGCCGTCCCCAACCACTGCCACACAGCTGAAGACACCATCAACAGCAGTCAAGGACTTCACATTTCCGACGCACGCACTATCACACATGTCCCATTGAACAGCAATACACACAAGCACACTGTGTTGCAATGCTAAGCATCCAGACAATGGCATGGTCAGCTCACACATGTGACTGATTCAGAATACATGTGTTACAGCCGATAGCCGACTGCCAAAACAGGACCTCCCACAGGAGCCTAGGGGAAGACACGTAGTGGATGAGTGAATGAAATGAGTTGGTCGGTGGCTGCAGGATCAAGATAGCGGTGAGGGACCTGAAGGATGAGGAGCTGCAAGACTTGTGGCTAGACTTTGACAACCCCAAAGAAGAGGTACGGTAGCACCTCAAGCATGCCATGCCTGTCATGTCAGTGTCATAAATGTTCAAGGACATCTACGCAGCTTCTTGTGCAGCGAGATGTCTGTCCAACCTGCGGTGGATCACTGGCTTTGCTTGTATTCACGCTCCAAGGCATTTGCTAGCATGCCACACGCTTTGCATGCTTTGTACTCGCCACGACCTGCACGAGCAATTTTACATGTGCCAGCCAGGACACATAACTTCATGAAGGTAACAGCTCATCCAAACACTGAGTCTGAGCCACTGCAGAGTCAATATGCTGAGTCAGAGTCACTCATGAATTGGAGATTGGCACCAAGACTGAGTCTGAGTCTGACTCACTCTTGAGTGAATGTCATGCTGAGTGCGTGAGATCATTCCTGGGGTGCCATGACTGCAGATCAAGCAGGATCAGCGCTCGCAGCAGCATGATGCCATTGCAGGGGCCATGAAAAGGGTCAAGGCCCGGGAAGCTGAGAAGAAGACTGCTTGCAAAGTGCACATCAAGGTACCGTTTTGCATCACCTTGCATGCGATACATCCTCAACCATGCGCACATGCAGCATTACTCTTTCGTCACCTTACATGGCGCTGTTACATTGTCAAAAATGCACACATGCAGCATTACTTTTGCGTCACCCTACATGGCGCTGATACATTCTCAACCATGCCACATGCAGCGTCACCTTTACGCCCCCTTGCATGGCGCTGATACATTTTCGACCATGCACACATGCAGCGTTAGCTCAGTCCATGACAATACCACCCACACTGTCATACCTCCCTTTGATGACAGCCGTGTGGTGCAGTTGAAATATCACAGCATGAACAAAGAGGAGATGAACGCGATTGCTGAGGCTCAGAATAAGGGAGACATGGACCTTCTGTACAAGCATCCCAGGCTGAAGAGTATAGCAGGGCAGGGAGTGATCACCATCAAGCTGAACTCAGTGGACCGGCTGGTCCACCCCGCCTGGTGGAGGGGGGGGCACAAACATGTGTAAGTAGGCTACCCTACTGTCACAGCCCACTTGTTTGGATGCAACATTCATCACAGATTAAAGGTGTGCTAGCTGTTGTGCTAAGGACCTACTAGGTGTGTCTATGATTTCAAGATGTCAGAATGGTGCACCCTCCCTCCCTCCCTGGTGGGCAAGAGGGGGTGGCACCCATGCAAAAACTTGGTGGCCTGCTAATGTGCTCTGTACATGGTGTGGCACACAGCCAGCAGTGTCAATGTAGGGTATGTATGAGATGTGAAGGTGCATGGTGCACCCTGACGTGTGAAGCAGGAGACATTCTGCATGTCTATCAGCAGCCCATGCTGTGTTACATGATTTTGGCGTACTTTATACATGCAGATATGTCTATATCTATATGTATCGTCATCTCAGAGGAACATCAGTAGTATATGCATAGAATGTATACATATGTATATAGCTTTGAGGTGACAGGCAATGAAATTGATGACAGCTATTGATGCAGAGTAAGGTAAGTAGCAAATGGTGAAGGTCAGCGTGACTTCAATGCAATGCAGACTGCCAATGTTTCATCTCTCCAGAATGACCGCTTGCTGGATAGTTGCCACACTCCGCTTGCTCGCCCCCCGGGGGTTCCACGTGCAACCTAGTTGGGCCTTGACAGCATCAGAACAGAAAGCCTCCCCCATGGTGTATCTTGTCTGATGGCACTTGTCTCTGTTGTTGCAGGAAAGTGAAATGCGTGTTTGCCAAGGACGAAAAGGTCAGTCAGTTGAAACGAGGGACCCGGTATAACTGTAGAATAGATGAGACCATTCAGTTAGAGGTCACCGGTGACAAGGAGTCTGGTGAGCCACTGACTTGGCCTTCAAAGCAACCGTACTTTTGCAGTATGGGAAAGTGTGTACACCAAGCATCTGTGTTTGTCTGCATCACATATAGTTGCTTGCTGTCTCGCTGAATATTCATGCCCTCTGGTTGTTTCTATCGACGTGTTTGTGCTGACAGAGACAAAAGTATGCAAGCAATCAGCCTTCCTGGGGATTGGCTAGGTGCGTAAATGTACAATTGCATGTTGAAGATTCTAAGCTGATGTACTGGCTGCTGCAGGTGATCATGACTGTGATGACATAGTGATAGAAGTGCATGAGACCAAGTGGTGGCAGAAGAATACTGAGGTACATGCGCAAGTACACCGTACGCTGGTGTCCTGCAAAGTCATGGCACCTGTGGCAGACTGTCTAGCTAATGGTGACCATGGTACTTGTAAGCATGGAAACTGTGCAGTTGGTAACAGGATGTAGGGGTCGAGTCTGTTGGACAGTCTTTGGGCTTCAAGCCCTGAATTCTGACCCCCAATCTAGACCATGATGTAGTGAAGTGGTAGCTCTGGCAAATCTTGCATGCTGTACATAAACATAGCTGGCAACAACATAGCTGGTCTACTCATCAGCAGCAGTGCATGCAGTGGCATTGCAGCTTGACCTTCATTGCATCCTCAGTGATGATGATGCGGTGCAGGGGATGATGGTAGTGTCTTTAGCTGAGTTGAAGAAGCACACCAAGATGGCTGGGAAGAAGAAGCTGAAGCATGGCAACAGCCCAGATGGGCGACTGGACCTGGAAATGTCCTGGAGCTCATATCTTGGCTTAGATGACGACTGATGCAGACATCGGTCACATGTGCTGCTGCATGCAGACAGTCTGGAGCAGGATGAATACCCATGGCAATTTTGGATTCACTTGCAAGCTCCGTGTTCCTGTCACATGGTCTGCAAGTCATGTTTGTTGCTCCGCGCTGCTAGTGAGTGTAGTATATGCTTTTGAGATATACACTTGAGTGCTGCTTACAATGTATGGGCTCATGGGTGTAGCACATAGCGAGCCACGCACATCAGCTGTTGGATAAGATTGACTTTTGTGCTTTGTCTGTGCTTTCATTGCAACTTTTGATTGCGTTTGCTCACACCATGCTTTTCTGTGAACATGTCCTGCTATTCCTGCTTCATTCGTACTCTTTTACCCCTTGCAATTGCGAGTTTACACTTGGAACTGAGTGAAGCCGTTTGACATCTGAACCTGACCTCTACCTACCGCTACGCTGAACTGCGCTTAGCGTTTAAAAATACTGGAAGCGCAACAGGAATCAACACACAGTCTGGCAGACCCACAAAAACATGCTCATCCGCTCATGACAACAGTCATCAATAACATAACACACAGCTTCACTGTCATTGTAATTTTCTGAATGCTACTGTACAGACTTTGGTTCCTTCTATACCTGCAAACTTAAACTTTGGATATGTTCGTACATGATCGACATACTGGAACAAATGAGGCTGATGTGTATGTTTCTGCTGTGCATGGCTGTCTCCGTCTGGGCATGAAGCAGCATCAATCAGCCTTTCCTGCGTTGACTGACAGAACTCCTCACACAGCTCATCCTTGGTGCTGTTGCATGATGTGATGACCTGCATCATGCATCAGCCAGTTTGTAGGACATTGCTGGCTATATTGAGCTTGCATGCTGCGGTGATGAGCAAAGATAGACTTGTCTGCTTGACTCGACTGAGCAGCTTGTTTAGGTCAGTGCATAATGATATGTGGAACGGTGATCAGCACTTCCTCAGCAGAAAACAAAAAGCCAACAGCAACAATGTATATGCGGTAGCAGCCTCACCAAAAGACCATTAGATTTGAGCAAGGACCACACGCTCTGCTGATACTTTGCTCTGCAACAAAAGAATATCCAAGCTTTAGACAGAAGACGTGTCAGTGAAAAGGAAGCGGGGACCATAGTGCAAAAGGTATGTGAGTCATAAACAAGCCGCTACCTGTTCATGTCTGCATCTTGCATCAAGCCAACAGCATCCAACGTGCCTTTGTCCGTCACTACATCAAAGCTGCAATGTACAATCATGTTGATCAGTGGTCACCACAACAGAGTCAAAGCTGTTTGCCAAAAAGGCAAAGCAGTCACCTGCCTGCTCGTCAGACAAGTCTGCAACAAATCATCTTCCTGCGTGTGATACACGATTGATCATGACTGCCAATGACCTTGTGAGCAGTCTTGCCGGACTTGCACAAGACACATACCAGTAGTTTGATGTGTGCTTGGCCATGCTTTTGCAAAATGTGCTGAGAGAGGGCAATGGACTGAGCTGAGTAGTCAGACCCAGTTAGGTTGCTGTAGCCAAGCTTGGCAAGCTGGAGTGGCAGCAAGGCATTTCCGGTGCCGACATCAAGTATTGCCATTGATTTGTCGTTCTTGTGCTGCTGCGAGAGCATAAGATGTAGCCATTCAATCATTGTATGCATCACCTCCTCACCAAACCTGTATTCCAGCAGCTCGTCAGTTCGTCGAATACAATAGGGCCTCAAAACATAGCTGAAAGAAATACTGACCAGACCTCGCCCTCGTCACCATTCAGATGTAGATTCTGCAGCTCCCGGGCATACGTGCTGTCCCAGAACTCACGCTTGCCAAGTTCACAGTCGTCGTCCTCCTCATCTTCGGTGTGGCTTGCGGCCATTCCAACGGATGTCGGTGTGCCTTTTATTGATAAAGCATCCGAAACATGAGGGTAGGGTAGACTGTGACCACACGACCGCTAGAGGCAAAGCGACGGCACCAGCTGCGTACTGTTATGGCTGGTTTCGGAGCGATGTTCAATTTAGCGCCCTGTACTTGGCAGCGCCCTCTGCCCTGCTCGCTTAGTTCTCACAAGAGGGCTGCTGCGATCGCCATCATCGCGTAGAACCGCCCGCTGATGCAGGTAGTCACTTTGACTTCGACTATGTGACTCGCATCTTCCCGTCAAGTGTCCGCAAGACGCGCCTCTTGCGTACAACCGCAGTGATGACCTCAGGTACGCTATTTCGTGAGGTTCAGCTGACTCAAAGCCTCGTGCCGTGACGAGAGACTGACGCTATTCCTGTCGACACTGCAGAAGAAGCCAAGATCACTGCAGCACTTACGGCATATGTGCGGAATGCGTTGTTGTGCAAGACACTGGGGCAAGACGCTACGACATATCGCGAGTATGCCAGCGCAACACACACTTCGCCCACCCTGCAGCTCACGTGACGTATATGCTGAAGGCTGCCTGTTCATGCAGGCTGGTGAAACATGTATCACAAGTACGAGGGATCGTCTGCGGCCAGCACTCACAGCAAGCAGCTGCTGAAAAGCACCAGTTAGCTTTGCTATTGCAAGCTTGCACGCGCCACGTCTCCTATATACGATCAGACCATCATGGCATGCTTGTTGCTGAGCTGCTTGCTATTTCACTTTGGATTTGTGGAGAGGTACCTTGTTTTGCTATCTGCGCAACTGTGAGCAGTTAAGTGTCTGTTCTCAAAGCTGGCTTTTCCAATGTGCAGGAGGTGCTCAAGGGAACCCTGGACTTTGCGGTCAAGCTTCTTGTAGCAAATGGCAGCATGGTCTCTTTCTGCTTGAGGCGACTTGTCTTCTGCCTGATCCCTCCCAACCCCTTGCTGGAGGCACCAATTCCTGGTGAAACATGGCAGCCACCAGCACAGCAAGCTGCTGTCCAAGATCACATCATCAAAGCTCTTGCTGACATCCTACTGCTGGTCCCCACAGCACCTAAGACCATGCTTTCAGAGCTCAGCCAGCGCATGCCATTCAAGATTGTGAACAGAGCAGCGCCTTGCATGTACTTTCGTGCTGTGTATAAGCTGTCGCAGATGCAGGCAGGAGACTGCCTCAGGGATGGTCTGCAGGCAGCTATGGTGGACTGCCTGCTGAACATTGATGTTGAGATCAAGTGGCAAGACATTGCTGACCAGCAAGCAGGCAAGCTGGCCTGCGCTGCTTCTGCTAACGCACACAGCTTGCTCTGCATTGAGCCTGTATGTTGCTTGTGACCCACACCAGGACGCAATGGTATAATGCATGTGAGCACTGCATCTGCTGCGAATGTCATAGGCTTCATTCTGTGTTTAAGTATGCTGGCAGGCTGTCATTGAAGTTCTGCCAACATTTGTGCAGATCATGTGGCTGATGAGCATGACTCAGAAGACGAGCAGGACGTGTTTGCACTAGAAGGCCGAACAGGCCAAGACCTTCAAGAGCAGACCATTCAGACCCTGGACGAGGCTGCAGCAGACCCCAGCATTAGCAGGGGTGGTTGGGAGGGGGCGGCAGCTACCCAGGATGTTGTTCCTGTTGCCTCCACATCAGACAGAAGTCCCATAGATGAAACTGCAGACACTTTGGACAGTCTCATGGAGCTGACTTTTGACCATTTGCTGTGGCGCTGCAATGATGCTGCTCAGCTGCAGCGCACGTGGGCTGTCATGCTGGCAGTCTTTGACAGAACACTCCTCCACACCTACCGCAGCAAATTCACACAGTTCCTTGTATACTACATGTGCCAACAGGTCAGCGCCTTGCCTGAAACTACGTCAAGCTTTTGCCCCTCGAGCATGCCCAGCAGCATCTAAACAAGGCTGTTGCAGTTCCTGTGACCTTTCTTTATCGTCTCATATCTGCCTGCAGGCACACAGGCTGTTGCTCATCACTGTCTTGCCTACACCTGCTTTTCTGCTGTCGTTCTCCTGTATGTCTGAGGCCTGGCCCCACCAGTGTACATGCCAATGCTTGCCCGTGTTGTCAGCACCTCCTGTGTGCTGCAGAGCCTTTCAAACTGCGCTTCAGCTTTTGTGAGCTTCCTCCTGAAGAGGATACATGACCCAAATCGTCCCGCCATCACCCGTACAGCATGCGCCGCATACCTAGCCAGCTTCCTAGCCCGCGCCAAATTCTTGCCCAAGCCTCTTCTCATTCAGTCCCTGCTGAGCATGGCCCAGTGGTGTGCTGACTACTGCAAGACACAGGATCAGCGGCAGCTAGCAACATCCTTTCCTGCTACCAGTACCTTTGAGCTGGGTATTCAGCACCAGGTGGATCTTCCCTGCTATGCAATTGTAGATGTACTGTAGCAGTGCCATGTCAAAGCGGTTGCAGCATTTGCGAGCAGGTTTTGACCTCCACAGTTTGGCAATCTGGTTGCACTGGTGCGCGTGAGAGTTGTCAACTTCACATATCGGCCTGCAACTCCTTCAGCATCTTCAGCATGCCCAGCCAGCAAGCACAGACACATGTACATGTACATGTACATACGTACTGCTGTATTTACATCAGATCCCAAGATGGCTTGCCTTGCCTGACAGGCCTTTGACTAGTTTTGATGGCTGCTGCAGGTCTTCTATGCCATGTGTCAAGGCCTGCTGTACGCCTTCTGCTACCATCTGGACAGCCTCCTCAGCACTCATGCTGATGACATGGATGCATTGGATCCTAGTCAGCTGCACATCTCAGATGCTGCGCCGCCCCCCTCCACACCTGAGGACAAGGCCTGCATGCAGCCTGCTGACATCCGCCACACCCTGTCTGACCTTCTGCCCAGAATTCTGCACCATAGGTAGTTGTGATGCAATACTGCTGCAGTCCTTGCTGCTTGCCTATTGCACATTCACACGCTGTCTCACCTTCTGCCCAGAGCTCTGCACTATGGGTAGTTGCAATGCACTACTACCGCTGCATTTGCTGCTCGGCCATTGCACATTCACACGCTGTGTGTTCACATTTCAAACCAGATGCTGCACACAGATGCTAGCTTGTCTGCTCATGCCTTGACACTTTGAGCAGACAGCCCTAAGTGGGCTCTCTGTTAATGGGAATCATGGCATGCTCGTTATGTATCACTCTGTCTGTGCATCACTGAGTCACATGAAGCGTCCAGGTAGTCAGATTACATAGCTGCTGTGACTTGTAACATTGTTGCCCAGATGGTGCTGACAGTGTGTAACATGTTGCAGGCTGTCTCCATTGACAGTGTGTGCTCCCAGTGTGGCTCACCAGTTCTTGCAGCAAGCTCAGCGCCTGTCACTGCTGGACTGCACTAGTCTCCAAACTACTGTCGCTTCAGCGCATATGCAGGTCCACCTCCTGTCTCAAATCTTCTGGCTGATTTTGCATGATGCAGGGCAGTACCTGGAATGTTTTGTCAACATCAATGCATGCTTGATGCAATGAACAGAAGTGTATCAAGTGACAACCAGATGTGGCTGCCTTCTATGTCCTCACAGCAGATAGCCTTGCAGTGTCTGTCTTGCATATGTGTTGTTGCACCAAGGTCTAGGCACTCCTACACATCTGTTGCAGACACACACCTTTTCTATGCTGGACACAGCAGTCGATCACAAACTTCTCCATGACATCTGCGTGCTCACATCAGTGCATGTTCAAAGTGTTGGACAGTTCTGCAGGTGCGGCCCTTGGAGATGTTCTTCCCCTTTGATCCATACTTGCTGCGGCGTTCTGCCAGGTTTCTGAAGCTGCCAAGCAGCTACAACACATGGGGAGGTGGCCATCAGCAGGATACTGATGCAAGCCATCTGTCCAGTGATGATGAGCTTGAAGTGCCTGAAGGTATGCAAGGGTCTGATGCCTGTCTGCTCCTGCAGATGCAGTCACGAGCTGCATGATGTCCACTGGTTGCACCCTTATCATTTTGTATGTTGTATAACAGTACTTCAATGCCTGAAAACTGTGCAACGTACAGCAAACTCTGTGCCTGGATGATGAAACTGCTCATTCAGCTGCTATTGGCCGCAGGTGCAGAGTCTCAGACAGACAGCAGTAGCGAAGAAGAAGATGCAGAGTATGACCCCCAAACAATGCAGGGACAGTCGGTGGGTAACAGCTTCCAATCCAAGCCTTTAGGTATGCCCATCGCTGTCCTGCCTTTTAGCAGAATGGATGTCAAACTTTTCAGAATGTTTGCATGTATTTCTGGGAGTATCAGTTTGGAGCTGTGTCATCTGATTGAGTTGCATTGCTTGCAGGCATTACTAGGCAGTGTCGAGATAGGATGTCGAGCTTGCAGCAGGAGAGTAGAGGCTTGCATGAAGATTCATCCCTTGGCTCATCGCCAAAGCTGATGGGCTCATTTGAGCCCATTCCCATGTCATGCTGATAGTCTCTTTGGCAGCACAGTCTTGATGATTGTCTGTTAGCCTGTCAGCTGAGACATGTCCCCTTTCTTGCCCTGGTGCTTGCATGACGAGTTGTGAGGTTGTGTGTGGGTCTGCTTGACAATTGATTGTATTGTTTTTAACAATGACAAAAGATTTATTTTTTTGTTTCAAAATAAAGCGTTAGCAAGATGTTTGCCCATTTGATTACTGACCACTGGCTAGATAGTTTACATTTCCTGTTATTTGTTAGAGGTTGTCGCTGAGCATGTAGGGTTGAGTGTATGAATGAGTGGCCTAAACAGAGTGTATGAGTGATAGGACGTGGCTCGAATACACCAGAGAGACATGTGTCGAAGTGTTTATTGAATATTGGGAGCAATGATTACAACTCATGTTGAGGGTAAGTCGCAAACCAGAACAAAAACCGCTCATATCTTTCTGAGAGTGTACTTCGGCAGCATGAGACATGGCATTTTCCCAATGTGGAGAGAGAGAAAAACATATAAAACTTGCAGGTATTGGAGCATGCAAGACAGTTGAGCTGTAAACGCCTCAACTCCAAGGCGGTACTGCCCTGTTCGAACTGCCCTGCAAAGTTGTCCGTCGTTGACGTTCTGACCTATTGCTTGCGTTCGGCAGCGTCCTGCTTGCGGCACACGTCGTGACATACATCGGACACCATGGTCCAGCTGGGACTTGAGACCGTCTTGTCCGGTGCTCCCTCCGCTGTTTCGAAAACAAAGGTGCTGCACCTTTCCCGTCGACTGTGTTGCTTACTTGCACCTCGAACACTGCATCGAGCTGTGCGCAGACCATGCGGTTCCAATCAGATCTAGACTTCCAAAGTTACTCCATGGGACAATGCTGATGCCCGTGACTGCTACAGGTGGTATGCACCTTGGGGCCCAAATCACGTTCGGTGGAGGTGCTGGAGGAGCTCCTGAGGGCAGGCATGGCCGTCGCTCGATTCAATTTCTCTCATGGGTCATACGACTACCATCAAGTGCGACGTCTGCAGCCACTTATCAGAATACCCAGCTTATGATCTGAAGCATCGCCTCTGACAGTTTATCTGCGATTGCAGGAAACTCTGGATACTTTGAGGGTAGCCATGCGCAACACACGTATTATGTGTGCAGTCATGTTGGATACCAAGGTATGGAGCCATATCGGAGCACCAATTAGGAATGCAGACGCTTGACCTCCCTATCTGCCTGAAAGCAGTTTCATTGCAAGCTTCAAGCAGTCTCAATTGAGGCAAAAACGTGCTCCGGACTGTCCAGCATGCGACTGTTTGACCACACATGCGCACTGTCTGCTGCCTCTTGCTTTGTGGGTCTGTTGCAAACTTTATGGCAGATGTCGCCAGCATGGTCCCTGTCACTGCACTGCAGGGGCCAGAAATCAGAACAGGCTTCCTCAAGAATCCTGATCAGCCTGTCAAGTTAACAGCTGGCAAGGAGATCACCATCACAACCGATTATGAGTTCAAAGGAGATGATGACACCATAGCCATGAGGTACCTAGTATGACTAATGGCATGCAGAGCACATTCCATTGTGCCAAGTGCCCATCCTACTGCTTGCTTTGAGTCAATATCACATGCACAGCTTCACTGGCAGCCTGCTTGAGCAATGGAAGAACGCGCAAGTGACTCATTGCTCTGCTATAACCAGGGCTTGCTGCATGCAACAACCCCTGAGTGTCCTACATCACACTCACATATGTATACTGAGGACTTGTTGCATGCAGCAAGTCCTTGTCATGGCACATGTGGATCTAGTGAGCAGCATGCATGCTGTTGAATGCAAGGCCAATGTGCCATGCACAACAGTAATCAATTCAATGACATCGCAGCCACAAGAACAATCACTTGATTCGATGACATTGCAGCTACAAGAAGCTGCCTGTGGATGTGAAGCCTGGTTCCCAGATCCTGTGTGCTGATGGATCTATTGTCCTGGAGGTGCTCAGTACTGACCCAAAAGCAGGCACCGTACGGTGTAAGTGCACAAACAATGCAAGTCTTGGGTGAGTATCAGCACCAATTAGGCCTTCTGCTGCCTATATCATGTTGTTGCTGGTCGTCTACCACTGATTTCTATGCTCCAGCAATGTGTATCTTCAGTTAAATTGCTGTTCCTTGTCCTGCAGCTGCATCTTTGCTGCATTGCAGTGCATGGTCTGCGTCCCGGCTATTACTAAGTGTGCCTTACTTACATACTCAAGACATGCAAAGAGCGCAAGAATGTCAGCTTGCCATTTCATTGACTTGTGCCTCACACGGTTGATGGTGTGCAGGGAACGCAAAAACGTCAACCTGCCAGGAGTCATTGTGGATCTTCCCACCTTGACAAAAAAGGACGAGGAGGATCTGGTCCAGTGGGGATTGCCCAACGACATTGACTTCATTGCAGCATCCTTTGTGCGCAAGGGCTCTGACATCACCAACATCCGCAAGGTATGTCTGGATACGACCTGCAAATGCAAACTCCCAGCAAGCTGCACTGTTTGTGGCAAGCTGTCTGTGCGCAGCTGATACCAGTGGCCTGCAGCGCACACCAGTTCGCAGAAAACGCACCTGCAAAGCAATCCAGTATGCGTATGCTAGCGTAGCCAACAAGGGCTGAACCAGTTCTGCGAGCCTTCAGTCTGCACCCACGTTACATATTTTGCCAGTGGCACAGTGCACCCACTACAAGGGCATCCTCAGTGTCCTCATGTATTGATGCCAGTACACACACAGAGACAGGCAGTGTCTTTATGTATTCAGGCAAGGACACAGACACAGACAGACACTAGCCACCTCTGTGTTTGTACTTGCATCAATGCATAAGGTTACTGAGGATGCCCTGACGTGTCATGTTTTGATGCTGAGCATGAGCAGAGGTATGAGTGAGTGAGTCCATGTGAGCATTGTCCAGGTGTTGGGACCCAGAGGCAGGCAAATCAAGATCATCAGCAAAGTGGAGAATCAAGAAGGCATCCAAAACTTTGATGACATTCTGGAGGAGTCAGATGCCATCATGGTGGCCCGAGGAGACCTGGGCATGGAGATCCCAACAGAGAAGATCTTCCTGGCTCAGAAGATGATGATCCAGAAGTGCAACCAGGTGTGTTCTAAACATCCAAGCTGTGCAATGGTGTCAAAGTGCACACCCGATGTCAAGCCAGATCTGTAGGCAAGAGCAGCGGATCCTTGCTCCCTGTTGATTGCCAGAATTGGTATGGCAGCATGGATTTTGACAAGGCAGCGCAGCCAAGCTTGTTCAACAACTGCACGATATGGTACAACTGAATGCCTTACAATGTGCCTGCCAGAGGTCCACCCACCAAGCATGCCTTACAATGTGGCGCTGCTGTGAGCGATCAGGTCACTACCACAGATTCACCCATGCTTTCAGCGCCCATTGGCAAGCTCGGTCGGGGATCAACCCTCCTCAACAGCAGTCACATGCTATCACGCTTGCAAAAGGCCTGTGGCAGAATGGGTGTAGCTGTTGAACGCAGGCAGGAAAGCCGGTGATCACAGCTACACAGATGCTTGAGTCCATGGTGAAGAACCCTCGCCCCACCAGAGCAGAGGCCACTGACGTTGCCAATGCCGTGCTGGACGGCTCAGACTGTGTCATGCTCTCTGGAGAGACTGCAGCAGGAAACTTTCCTGTACAGGTCACACACGCACGCACGCACGCACGCACACGCACGCACGCACGCGCACGCACGCACGCACGCGCACGCACGCACACACGCACTGTTGCTGAGCACTACACTCGGCCCTTGCTTTGTGCGTCAGTCCACCTGTGTGTTGCATCGAGGCACTGCTCTTCAAAGAAGCTTGAGTGTGAGTTTGCTCATTGCTTCACCATCAAAACTATACTCTGTCATTGACTCTGTCTTATTGCTGTGCCGTTCATTCACACTCCTGCATTTACCACCAATTAGGTGCATAACTCATCAGCTCTCCTGTCAGGTTGTATTGTTCATTTTGTTGCATTGGATGTTTGCTCAATGTTCCACTGACAAGCTTTAACATCAACCTTGCATGTGCACGTCTTCGTGGGTCAGCTTCAGTCGTGCAGTGCTCACGTTTGCTACATGATCAGCCACTTGCAGTATGTGTGTGAGCGCCAGCCGCCAGGCAACACTGCATGTAAGCAAAGAAGTGTGTTCCAGGCGGTGCAAGTGATGACCAAGATCTGTGCAGAGAGTGAGCGCAGCTTAGACTACTATGGCCTGTTCAAGCAGATCATGAAGCGTGCTCCTGTACCCATGAGCCCCCTAGAATCCCTTGCCTCCTCTGCTGTGCGCACTGCCCACAAGGTATGCTGCCCACACAGATGCTTCCTGAAAGTGTACATGCAATGTAACACTCCTCAATGGTGATCAAACTAATGCATCCAATGCAAGTGGCCAGAAGGTGCAGTGCAAAACAGTGCATCTTCTGGTGTAAGAATATGTTCATTGCGACTGCTGTTGTTGTCAGAGCCCACTGGCTGTGCGCTGTCTGGATGTTCTGCAAGGCAGTCAAGTTCTTGGCATAAACGTCACAGTGTTATTGATATTGTAGTTAGGGTTTCTGGGCTTTTCCCTTCCTCCATTGAGGGCCTTGTTGCATCACTCTGTAAACACCAATTGTTGCTGCTGCAGGTACATGCATCATTGATTGTAGTCCTAACGAGAGGTGGCTCAACAGCCCGCCTAGTGGCTAAATACAGACCAAACATCCCGGTGCTCACAGTGGCTGTACCAGTGTTGACAACAGACAGCCTGACATGGACCTGCTCAGGAGAGGCCCCAGCCAGGCAATGCCTCATCACCAGAGGGCTACTGCCCTTGCTGGCTGAGGGCTCGGCCAGGGCTACAGATACAGACACCACTGATGAAATCCTGCAGGTACTGCTCACACTGAATTGCATGCCTGCATATGGCTTGTACAAATACAGCAATCATACATTGCTGGTATCAGCAACAACCATTACCTATGCATGGAAGATGTGAGCATAGTAGGTCCTGATCTGTGCGCTGCCATGCTGGCGCTAAGGAAGCGCACTATATTTCACACTGCGCATTTGACCTTTTTGTTGAGTGTGCTACTTGAATTGCATGTGTGTGCCATGGCCTAAATCACAGATTTCGTGTGGCATTGTGTGCTACGAGCAGAATGTTTTGATTTTTCCTTGTGTTCATCTGCAGGCATCGATAGAGCATGCCAAGCAGATGCGGTATTGCGGCCGGGGTGACTGCATTGTGGCCCTACATCGCATTGGCAATGCATCTGTCATCAAGATTGTGGACATCAAATAGACAGCTCAGAGACAAGTCCTTTAATCTGTGAGCATGTATATCAGACTGCGAGGAGTGTTCAGTGCTTCGGGTTCTGCTATTTTCAGGCTGTATTGCTTTGTAAGGTTAGACATGGTGGCAGCAATTTCAGGCAAGCGTGCTTTACAGACGTGGTCAACCACTAGACAGTACGCAGGTAGCGCTCAATGCTCAATCAGCCAAAGGGTACGGCAATTTTGACAAGATTTGTTGGGTTTTCCCCACAAGTTCCATCAGATGCCATGCCTACTCTAGAGGACATGCCTACATCTGTTTCTCACAGGGCTTGGCAAGTTGCTGATTCGTGCATCGCTGACATCACTTTGGGCATTATTGTTGCGATTTTGTAATTGAGAGCTGAAGCTTTATTCATTGAGGTTTTTGTTAAATGGCATGCCTACAATGCTATAGATCGCTATTCTCACTGTCAATGCTTGCCTTGTTTTGCTGGTGCTCAAACCAGAGACAACACAGAAGACATCGTTGCAAACGAAGTGGGGCCACTGCCCCTGAATGCACATACGGTAATAAAGGTGACAGCATGTTGCTGCACATGCAGGGTGACATGTTGCATCCAAACGAAGCATGACTTGGCAGTATGTGGGTTCCTGGTAGCTGTGTGACTGATGAAATTGCTTCAAGTGTGCCTCCTGCCGCCATCACCGCTGGTTACGGTGACGGCGGAAGATAATTATAAGATCTGTTATGAGATCTCACGACAAGATCTTGCTATCTGAGGGTTGGCCCCACGCTCTCCTCCCCTCCGTGTCCGCAAGCGCCATCACTGTCCCACCAGGCCCATAGCCTTTTGACCCACAGGTACAGCTACACTACTAGTAGGATGTATGCACCATATGGCACCACCGGTGCAGGCCTGCATGCTTTTGAGCTCACGTTCTTGAGCACAAAGTCGGCTGCTACAGAAGGGGTCACAGTCACCGGCTCGTTGCCGTGGCGGTGGCCGTTGCGCGCTCCACAGCAGGTCAAAAGGCTGTTTGTCATCAAGGCTTCGTGGGCTGTGACCCCTTCTGTGCAGCCACGCGTGTAGCTACGATCGGTCACTGCAACAGCTCTATATCTGTTGTGTGACTGTCACAAGGGTCTTGACCCCTTAGCAGAGCAATTACTTGTCCTCTGCCGACCTTGTGTGTTGTAGCTTCAGCCATAGGCCACTGCTGCATAAATGAGGAAGGGGTAGTAGTTTTTAAGCAGGGTTACTACCATGTAAGCTGTGCTCTGAAATTCAGTCATCAACACATTGTATGAACCATTGCAGCTTATAAAGTGGGCTAATGACATGTGCTATTGGCTTCAGGACGTAGGAGCTACAGAAAGCATGATGCTGGCATGCGGCCACACCAGAAGACCTGGCCAAAAGGCGATGTATGACAAGAGGCACGGCAATCAGCTGGTCTGCCAAGCATGTGGGAAGAAAGATGTTCACAACCCAGGAATCGTTGTTGCCAAGAAATATGCTGTATGCAAGACATGTGGCAAAATCATTCTAGCAGGAATGCACCGCATTTTGTGCACTGACCTTGATGGGTGGCACACACACCTAGAATGTGTTCCAGCAGATGAGCTAGCCAAGAAGCTGAACGAGCCACCTGAGAAGTTCAGTTGTAACCCAGCAAAGTACGCTGGTAGATGTGCTGCATGCACTGGAGAGATCACAAAGGGTGTAGACTCAATAGAGTCATCTTGGATTGGATGGAAGCATGAAGCCTGTGATGTTGGCAAATGCAGAGAGTACATTGCCATGGTTGGCAAGTTACAGGACAAATTTCCAGGCAGAGACATGCCTCATGAAGCACACAATTGTCCAAGCTTGGAGGACTTCACAGCATATGTTGAGGAGCAGACTGCAGAAGCAGGGTCTGACAATCAATATGATGCTGAGATCGAAGCACTGATTGAAAGAATTCGCCTACGAAGCTCACCAGGTGGCAAAGATGCAAAGATCTAGAGGTTCACTGGAGCACATGACACACAGAGGAGGAGAGTGACGCCTTTCAGTCTGTACAGTGTCTGTGCTGGTAAGTGTCCAAAACCTGTTGCTGTTCTTCTACAATGCAACTTGCGTATATGCTGCCTACATTGGTTGTGCAGTATAAACTTCAGGTTTTCAATCTGCAGCATGTAGCACTTACAGACATTATTGCCAACCAGTTGCTTTCATGACAGTTGTTTACCACAGCCCAAATCTCACTACAGTGCATATCATTAGTCTCACACATTGGCATGAGGTGTCTGCTGGAGCATCTCTACAGTATCTGTTATGAATTGAATTCTATAGCACATGCAACTTGTGGACGCACATACCTCCAGAACTAAACACCATGTGAGACTGACCTTATTGCGCTTGAGCCAACCAACCAAAAACAACATATTCATAAATGGGTCTTTATTGTACAGTGCTGTGACAACATCATTCTGGCACACTAAAAGGCTGCATGGCTGGCTGTAATGCCTTGTAGCACGCTGGCATGCTGCAGTGCTGTCGCTGTCATGGCTGCACTTCAACAGACGCCATCTGCTGCTCAGCTGCCCATCTCCTTGTCCTGCCTCTTCATGACCCTCAAACAAGCATCATAACTGAAAGGAGCATTAGGCTGACTGGGGTCGTAGGCTAATCGGCGGAACAACAGGTTGAGCATGACATCCAGACCAGCATACAGGGGTCGCATGGTGTCCATGGGCCGGGGCTTCAGAATTTCTGGCAGCTGATCTGGTGGCATGGAAGAGTTTGCTTCTCTGTCAAACTGCCACGCCAGGATGTTGTCATACCTGCAGCATTCAGCACCAAACAGGGCCTGGCTATGCAAACTTGCTGTACATGGAATGCTTGATGCACATTTTGGAGGCAAGTCAAGGGGCAAAGTATGTGTGGGATTATCGCACAATCTCATCTGTGCAGTAACAACATCAATATGGCAAAGGCTGTGTCTGAAAGCAGAGGCAGCCATCTGCATGACAACAGATGGTAAGGTACTGGATCACTGTGTCACCATGTAAAACTCCACTACCACTCACTACACTGGAGAGGCGTCCCACACCAATCTCTACCAGTGATGGTCGTCAACCAAACATAAAGTCACGCCACAGATGAAACTGAACAAGCCGAAGTTGAAACTGAACAAGCTAAGTATTCAGGTCAAGATGAGTGCGCGCAGCTTGTGCTGCACCATCACGTTGCCATGACAGCAACATCATTATTGCACCCCTACCACATCCATAGAGGTGCTTTCAGCAGAACAGCATACCCGGCGTCTTCAAGGTCGCTATAGCTAGGCAGGCTCTTCAGCTCAGCCACACGCGCCAAAGCCTCCAGAAAGTCCACAAAGCTGAGGGCCTCATGCCGGCCAAAGTCCTTGATCTCATCAACTACCAGCATGCGGGACCACAGGAAGCATAGCTGAGCCTGCTGTAGCCCTAGGTCTGCGTCCAGCAAGTGCCCTGCCTCCAAAAGCCCTAGCCAGCTGTCCATCCTCAACACCTGCCAAAGCAATCTCCCGTTCTTCTGGCTGATCAATCCATGGACAAAAGGAGATGCGTACTGATGCAAACTTGTGCCATGCACGCAGTGCAAGCAGCATGCTGGTTACTCATCATCGGCACAATACTGCTGTAGGTCCTTGGAATGCCATGTAGATGCAAGGGCCTTCAACAAACAAACAATGGGCATTCACAACAAGCATATGCAACGGTGCTGATGCATATGGAACTTCTCCACAGTCATTACACAAATAGTCCTGAACAAGGCAGTGCAGTACCTGTGTCACACAGCATACTGACACCAGGTACACGTGAGCTGCATACTAACCTTGAGTCTGAGGCCACCACCATTAGGTGCCCGCCTGAAGGCAGTATAGATGCCCTTCAGCAGCACCAAGTGCTTCTTGTACAGCAGGTCCACCTCCTCCGTGTATAGCCGCTCCGTACGGAAGGTATTGGGGGCTGTAAGGGCCACAGAGCGCACACCAGGCATCAGATTCTGCTCGCACAGCATCTGAACTGCTGTGGCTACGCTCTCTGTTTGCTGAGCCTGCATTTTAGTAAGTCCAGACATTGTGCAAGCACACGTCTGCACACCCAAGCTGTATCATGCCTTGCAGTCACACTTAGGATGCCGACAGATGGCCTGACCACCATTGAAAGAAGGTACAGAAGTCAGTGACACGCGGTCACTTGAGATAAAACCATCTGAGTCATGCTATCCAGCACATCATGTTGCTACTGATTGCAATTGGGCATGTCAACAAGGAGGTGAAGTGTGTTCTGCCACACTACCAGCAACATATCAGCAGCATATTGGTAGTGCATCTGCAGCTGCAGCAGTACCTTGCCATACTTGGCAACAGCCAAGCGGACAATGGCCTCCAGGAACTCAAAGCGCATGAGGGCATGCTCATCATTGACAGCCACAGAGGGGTCCTTCTTGTCGGCCTGGTAGTTGGCCACAATGAACAGGGTGTCACAGTCACTCCTCCGCACATATTGTGAGTCTGCGTCTGAAATCTGCACAACAGGTAGGTTTGTTTATGAAGCAGCGGCTATAGCATGCTGTCTCACAGATGTGCTGTTTCAGAACATGCTATGGAGACCAATTGCCAGATGTTGTTCCTCAGAGGGAAATGGGTCTGCCAGCTGTGTGCAGTCCCTCTCATGCATGTGTATGCACATTGTTATGAGGAGATGGTGCTGCAAGTCAACCAGGCAAGCATCATCAACCATCATTGCCCATGCAAGCTGTTACATTGCCCATGCACAACGTGTCATGAGCATAGTTCATGTCACATGAAGTACAGATCTGGCAGCTGGTGGGTGATAGGCTAAGGCTGCAAGCTCAGTCTGCAAGCAACGGCTGTCATTGTCACCTTGCAGTCTTCCAGCATGGCAGTGAAGTTGTTGAGGCCCATGTGGAAGACATCAGCACTGGTGCCTGTGGGATAGAAGGTAAAGGCTGAGTTGATGAGCTCATAGTACTGCCGTACTGTGTCATGGATCTCTTTCAAAGCCACCTTGTCATCCACAGGTGCCTGCATCAGCCAGCGTGCCATCTGATGTGCGGCAAGGTTGCCTGACAAAGTGTGAGCAGTACAGCAACTGTGCGCAGAAAATAATTGCTGCACTGACAGTAGCGACACAGCACTGCCTCATCGATCTGCTGTTCCCACCTTGCTGTTCTTGTTCTCTCTGGCCATCATGGTGGCAAACTTCTCCTTGTTGCAGGCGCGAGCCCAGTCGGCCTCGAACATACGGTCGCGGCAACCGGGCGTGTCCCAGAAGCCGCGCGAGTCGGCTTCTCTCAACCTGGGCAGCCAGATTGCACTCTGCTCCACCGTCCAGGCTGCCCTTACTTCCTTCTCTTCCAAGGCTTCCTCCCTGCACACACAAACCACTACATCAAGCATCTGCAGTGCTACAAGCCAATTCTTTGTTTTAATGCACTTCAGGAATGCCTGGCACTATAAGAAGCAGGAAAGCTGCAGCATCTGTAACAAATCTGCTTTTGTGACGTGACACAGCATTGTGCCTGAGCAATCATGCAAATATTAGTGATGACCCTCTGTTGGAGCTGTAGTCACCAAAAAGCTACACATACGGCAAATCTAGCATACCTGACGTCAACCAGCTGCTGAGTGATGCGGCGCGCCAGTAGCACCATCTGCAGGTTCTCCTCCCTCAAGTGACCAAAGTTGGACAGCTTGAACCTGTTTGGCTGCTGCACTGGCAGAGTGTGCCTGCTAGGCAGCGGCACCAGCCTTGGCACTGGCTTGAAGGGAATGAAGGGGGGAGCGCTGCCAGGAGGCTTTGAGATACTGTTCAGCACCTGCAGTCAACATACAACACGTCACAGCTCTCACAGTAGCCTCGCCATGATCTTAGCCTTGAAGAGAGTGTCACAGCAAGGAGCAAGACAGCAACTCTCCCTCAGTGTAGCTTCATAGCCCTGCTGTGCAGAAGCCAGTATGCTGTGTTGCATCAGTGGTCAGACAGAAGCACAGCGCACCAGCAAAGCAACAAGCGAAGCACAGACAAGTTAAGGGACAAGGGCGACTCACAGAAGCTAAAGGCATGTTTTGCTGTAGGGCCTGGGGTACTGAGGTGGGCCTCTGAGGGGGGTCGCTGGGTAGAACTTCTACTTCGTCCACCACCACACCTGCATGACAATAAAAACATGTACACCACCAACGCTTGGAACTGGTACGAATGACTGAAGGCCTGCAGCATGTGCAGCATGCCTTGCTGTTACGTGAGGGCTAGTGCCATGTAAAATGCACAGCACACATGTTAAGATGCACAGCATCTGTGCTTGAAGCTACAAGCAGCAGGATGGAATAACACAGGCACCGTCTCTCTCACAAACAAGCAAGAATATTGACACAACCTTGATCATTCAAGCAAGACAACTGGCAGCATGGCCACTGCATTAGGCAAGCGGTCAAATCACAGCTATGATGACTGACCAGCATCATAGTAGTAATACGCCTTCTTGCCATTAGGCAGGCGGTAATAGGGAAACAGGTCAGCCAGCACCCGTGCCCCCGACACATGCTCAAAGAGGGTAAGGCGGGGTAGGCTGCCGTCCAGGGCCCCCTGGCTGGGGCGCTGCTCAAAGCCTATGGTGGTGCGTGTCCTCTGAGGAGCCATCACAATCTTCAAAGTCTCTCCCTACAGATCACACACCGTATGGTAAGGGCTGTGAATGGGCAGATGGTGGGGTGAACAAGTTTGCACACAGACAAGCAGAACAGCAGTCAGGCAGGCAGACTGACAGATAGACAGAAAGCCAAAGCAAGACTGACATGCAGACAGATGAAGAAAGCCAGATGTGCAAACAGACAGAATTGCAGACATGAACCTTGAGTGGGCAGCATGACATGGGCTGTTATGTGCAAAAATGCAATGCACTATCATCCAAGTTCAAAATCACTCTTACTGCACTCAGTTCACACACAGCAAGGACATAAACACAGCGGACTCAGCATGTACGCGCCACAACTCACAGTTTTGACTCCCAGCAGAGACCTCCTAGGGCCACGCTCAGGCCCAGCTTGTGCCTCCTGAGCCTGCTGTGGCATGGCCAGCTGTGGCAGAGCGGTGGCAGCCTTCTGCTGCTGGGGCCGCAGCACTGTCATGGCAACTCGGCCACCGCCTCGCAGGCTTGTGCCGGGCCTTTCTAAGCTAGCTCCTAGGCTGGACCCTAGCCCTGATGCAACACTGTTCTCACTGTTTCCTGCGGCTGCCAAGCTCAAGGCGCCTGCATGCAAAAGAGGAGTCCATCCAAGTTGTTGTGTGCAGTGAAGAAAGGAAAGGGAGCAATGTCGCTGAAAGGTATCTATGGCAACAAAGCTGGCAAGTCAAGAAGAGTCTGGCCACCTTTACAGAGACGTTTGACAAAGTTGCTCTGCAGGTCACACCTCGTGAGCACAAACTGTGCTGAGCTGGGGCAGTACAGCATAAAGAACAGCCTAATCTGCTGCAGGCAATCAGAATGACCTCTATGTTTGCACTGAGCAAGGGCAGTACAGCATATAGAACAGTCTGCTGCGCTGCAGGTAAGCACAACATCTGTGTTTGCTGACTGCACCGGTGTCAACAGCTGCATCAGCAGAAGCATGGTGTGCATGCTAGTAGGTACCTAGCAGTCAGTGGTACGCCCTTGGTAATGAACAGACAAATGAACGAATGGAGAGAGGGATGGAGGGATGACTGGATGGATGAGAGGTGGATGGATGGATGAATGGATGCATGGAGGAGGGAGGGAAGGAAGGAAGGAAATCAGAAAGGAAGGAAATGCATGATGACCAACATCAGCAGCATCAAGAGCAGTAGGTCAAGCAGCATCAGCACCATCTGAGAGCAGCAGTAGCAGCAGCATTGACAGCAGCACAGCAGCGGCAGCAGCAGCAGCACCTGTGGAGGACACCAACTGAGCAGAAGCAGCCAAGTCCTGAGTGGTCTCAGAAGGAGCGTCTGTGGTGAGTAGGCGCTGAGCCACAGCCGACACCACACTGCCCTCAGCCTGCCGATACTCACTGTACACACAGAAAATGTACCTGAGTCTGGTGACACTTGCATGAACTGACACGCAAGCTGCCATTTGTGAATCGCAATGAAGGCACAAACAGCTCTGGCGTGAGTGCATCACACCTGCACATTAGGGCAGCTTGTCCTTGCCGCTTCTGCACACATCAAAATCATCCTGTGGAAGATTGCTGCATTTGTCGAAGGCAGTTCAAACCTGGGCTGTTCACTCTGATACACCTGGACACAAGCTGCGCCATTGTATGGAATTGTGCAAGGCAGGGCAGGGCAGGGCCGAGGAGAGCAGACCTGATAGTGGGGCGCCACCGAGCAGCCCCAGCTCTTTTCTTGAGCTCAGGAGGGTCCTCTGTCCACAGATCCCTCAGCGGCCGGCATAACAAGTGGTTCAAGAAACGCATGCTGTTTCGCTCATTTTCCAACCATTCGCTCAACATCCCAGACCTGAAAACAAAGCCAGCACTCACTGAGACTTGGTTGCAAGAAGGCTTGTAGTCCAAGAGGTTGTCTAAGCATTCTGTCTATGTCAGCATTGTGCAAATGCTGACCTGACGGCTCATTTTTATGGCTCAAAGTGCCAATTTTACCGAAACCATGCTTTGGCTGCAAACAGAGCTGTATGCCTGCACTTCTCTTCAATTGGTGGAACTTGCAGTCAGCCCTTCATTGCAGAACATGTTTCTGGTGCACTTGCCTGGAGACCTCAAGCTGGAGCAGTTCCTGCTCCTCAACCTGCCCTTGCCTGGGACTCAAGCCATTGAACCACTTCAAAAACTTGGCTCGCGAGTCTCGTGGGATGGTGCTCGTCATAGTACAATTCATGTCAGCTGCTGGCCTTGGGCTGAGCATGGAGGAGGCAGGAGGCACAGCAGCTGCCATGGAAGCTGCAGTCATGGTTGCAGCAGGCTTGAAAGCTGACATGGTCTGGCCCATACCCCTGAGGCTCCCCTGGGGCATGCCCCTTGGACTTGTCTGACCCATTGTGTCTGCATGTCAAGATAGCATGTGTGTTGCATGCCACATCAATGAGGGCATGAGTGAGTGCGTGAGTGAGTGCATGGGTGAGTGCATGAGTGAGTCAGTGGGTGAGCGAGTGATTGAGTAAGCAATTGAGTGAGTGAGCAAGAACAGGAGTGAAATAATGCGTGACGGAGTGAGTGAGAGGGTGATTGAGAGCAAGACTGAGTGACTGCACGAGTCAGTAAGTGATTTCATGCATGAGGGAGGGCCAAATTTGCTGGATTATGGCCTACACAGTAACTCAAACTGCGTCATATGTTGCACAGTGTAATGCGCTCTCCTGCTGGCAGTCATATAATCATGGGCTACACTGTGTGATGTGCGTTTGACGGCAAGACCTTTTACCTTGATCAGACACAGTTGGCCTTGCTAGCGTGAAGTTCATCAGTCTCTGCTCGTTGACCTCAGCCAAACCTGAGCCTTGTACAATGCCCTGCACTTGCCACATGACACTGTGAAGGTGGCTTACATGTGGTGCATGCACAGACACAGTATCAGATAGCCGCGGCAAAGACACGAGGACACACAGTGTACTTGTTACAACTGTCTTATGTGGGACTTACACAACTATCATGATGCCAGCAACAAAATGCTGCTGCAATAGCGCAGGTCATGAACAGCTCAACCAGCCTGCTGTGAAGTTGCAGAGCTTGTGTTGTGGCAGAAACAATCAAAGCATCAGCTTAACCTTTGGTCTGACGCTGCTAGCATAAGGCAAGTTTAGGTGTGCATTGTAGACCATCACAATGACAGGACAGACATCAAATGACGTGCAAACACTCCCACCTTGGCTTTTGGTCTGATGCTGGTTGCAGAAGGCAGAATGGGGGTCCCATCAGGAGCCATCACAAAGTTGGCGCTTCCCCATGCCTTGCTGGAAGCTGACACCTCAGACCTCATTAGTCCTGAGGCAAATGACTTCTGAGGTCCCAAGCCGTGCACTGACTGAGCAGCCCCCAGGGCTGCTGAGGCTTCCAGGTGGGGATGCCCTAGGGCTGTGCCCTGCTCCAGCTCCTGCTCCCATGCTGCTGTGCCCCTCAGCTCGGCCCGATAAAACCGTGTCCTGAATACCAGTAGCTTTCTTTCTATGAGTGTGTGCATCAACCCAGATGCCGGCCACACCAATGGAAAAAAGAAAGTGCAATTGCCGGGCGTTCATGTGTTGTGCTTTCAGGGCGAAGATCCAGAACATGCAATGAGGGGATGCAATGTGCAAGCCAATATGACACTAGACAGAGCAATAAGCAGGGCAGGCTGCCAGGCATGCTTCAAGCTGGCTACAGTAATATCAACAAGCAACTGCAGAGGGCAGATCTGGCAGATCTGGTAAAGGCAGAGTGAACTCTGGGGCAGGGCAGGCTTCACAGCAGGGCAGGGCAAAATGAAGGCCAGGGCAGGGTAGAACAAAGAGCAAGGAAGGGCATGAGGAAAAGGAGTAAACTGGGGCAACGAGGTGCAGGGCAGGGCACCTGTTGTTGGGGTGCAGGGCAATGTTTGACAGAATGCCCCCACACAGCCACACCAGCTTCTGTTCTGGCTCCTTGTCCAAGAGGCCATCTGACAGCACATCAGTGAAGTAGTAGTTGGTGGACAGCAGTGTCTGCAAGCCATGCTTTGCAATACCCACCTGTAGACAGCAATGGGCTGATGTTCAGCTGTGGTGCCTCGTGTTCAGCAATGGCCATCTTCAGGCGGTGTAAATCGATATTGTTGAGCTGTGATGTTTGATGTTTGGGCAGTGCATGTCTATGTCTAGATGAGGGAGTTGTGATGCAACTGTCAAGAATGCAGTTTTGGGAGGTGCATGCAAGGCAGATCACTACAGTAAAGCCCACATGTCCGGTCTGCCAAGTTTCTGTACATATAAGTAGACAGTGTGCACTGTGCAACCTATGATAATACAGCCAGGCAAAGACATTGATGCAATGTGCATGCCCGCAACTGAGAACAGTGCTCAGTCCCAAACAGCCATAGTCCAGAGTGTTGCCCTGGCACTTATAGGTTGGGTATACATATTTTCATACCCACTACACATGCAAACACAGTTTCCTAGCTGTTTGGTCTTGATACAAGCTGTAGCTGCACACACAAATGCTGAACATCCATGTGTAATGGCTGTACAGAACAAAAGTGTCCAAGAGAATCATGCGTACAGTACATACCTGGTTTGCCTTGAGCACAGACAGGTTGAGAATGGCTGCAAGGGTGCATGTGAGAGTCTCCAGCACAGCAGGCCTGTTGCGCATGTCCTTCTCGTACTCCAGGGGCTGGTCTGCCCCCTCAAAGGTGCGCCTTCTGGTCCGGCCTGCCAGGGCTGCACCCTGCCGCAGGAACTCATAACGCCCCTTGCATCGCTGCACCAAGCCTGCATTCATTCATTCATTCATGCATTCATTCATTCATTCATTCAGTTGATCGATCATCAATGTGTGTTCGTTTGTTTGTTCGTTCACTCATTCAACAAATGTCTTTGCCTATGGTCAGGTGTGGACACGTCTGAGTGACTCCCTGAACAAGGTGCTGTCTTGGCCTGCATGCATTACCAATGATGAGCATGCACAAACAACATGAGCAGTGGTGAACTGTGCTGCACACGTTACAGCAGGGCTGATCTGCAATCTGAAGGGTTGGTGACAAGTGATGGACACTGCCAAAGGAAGTCATAGAATTCCATGCATTGCTGCACCAAGGCTCTCACAACCGTAACAACCAGCTTTCATTCATGACAATCATGACATTTTCACTGGCAAGCAAAGGCAGCAGTGGTGACCAATCCTGGGGCTACTCAAGCACTGAATGACCTGTTTGAAATGGTTGCAGCGTGTCACAACCAAGCCCTCAGACAAGCAAGACACCAAACATACGAATCTTTGTTACAGTCAGTTGTACACTTGTGATGTTTGCATGTATTAGTCTGGGCTGTCACTTTAGCTTCTGACAACTGCTGAATTGTGTGCTGTCATCTCCTGTGAGATTGTGCTTAGTGGACTTTGCAAGACACAGACTGCGCATGTCTTATGAACAGATGCATACAGTCCATAGCAGGGTCACCTATAAGGGCAGGAATGCCTCCAGCTTGGGCAATCTCTGCCTTGGTTTCCAGCAGGGTCTTGTTGGCATTGGGGCAGTAGAAGGGAGCCTTGAAGGCCACCCGC
>JAABUP010001079.1_pt1 | contig 57951 bp, 42 predicted proteins | sample 5559201 | NCBI WGS metagenome assembly JAABUP01 (sample SAMN10711887, study PRJNA513373) | rock metagenome | isolation source: Antarctica rocks | place: Antarctica | reverse complement strand
TTGCCGCCGCTGCTGTAAGGGATCGGGGTGCCTGGGGTCCGGTAGGAGCTGAACCACTGGCCGCCGCTGAAGGCGGGGGCGGAGTAGGTCGCGGCGGGGGGCTGCCCGTACTGGGCGCGGGCGGGTCCGGCGACGGGCAGCAGAGAGGCGATCAGGCTACCCACAGCGGCGAAGGAGCGGGTAGACGAAGGAGCGGGCGGACGAAGAGACAGGCGCATGACGATCCTCCAATCAGACAGCGACACCGAGGCACGATGACCCGAGACGGCTATGACCGAAGGACGCCCGACATCAGCGCCATGCCCCCATTGTAACACGGCTTCTGTGCAGTGTCAAGGGCTAGAGTTGCGATTTTCTGGGAACTTCTCCGCCCTCCCCGTTCGTCTAACGACACATGACACGAACTTTAATACTCACGGCGGCTCTGCTCCTCGGCTCGATGCTCTCGGCGACGGCGGCACCCAAGAAGGGGTTGGCCCCTCGGCGGGCACATGCGGAGGCGTCGCCGGTCGTGCCGCTGTCGGACCCGGCGTACAAGAACGTGGACACGCTGGAGCGGGCGGGCGTGGCCGTGCTGCCGTTCGCCGATGTCCCGCCGGGCCACTGGGCGGCGCGGGCGGTCGAGACGTTGCACCGGGCGGGCATCGTCCGGGGCTACCCCGGCGGCGCGTCCCGGACGGGCAATTGAAGGCGGGGGGCTGGAAGACCGTGGCGGCGGCAGGGCTGCTGCTGACGGCCGGGGGCGGGGCGGCGTGGGCACATGACGTCAAAGACCCCGTCTGCCGGATGGGCACGGACACGGACACGACGCCGTTCCGCGAGACGATCAACGGCAAGACCTACTTTTTCTGCTCGGACGCCTGCAAAGCGAGGTTCGATAAATCACCGGCCTCCTACGTCACGCTGAACGCGGCCCTCGCGCACGGTGTCGGGAGGAGCTACGCGCTGTCGGTCGCCGCCCCGCCTCAGACCCAGGCCGGACGCCCCATCCCCCTGACGTTCACCGTCCACGAAGCGCCCTTGGGCAAGCTGGTCCGGGACTTCGAGCTGGTCCATGCCGAGCGCCTGCATCTGATGATCGTCAGCGCGGATTTCGCCTACTTCGAGCACCAGCACCCGGCTTTGGGGGCCGATGGGCACCTGCGCCTGGCCTGGACCTTCCCCCGCGCGGGACGCTATTACCTGTTCGCCGACTTCACGCCCGCCGACGGGGACAACCAGGTTCTGCGCCGCGTATTGGACGTCGGCGGCCCGCTCGCCGTCAAGAGCACCCCGCCCCGGCTCAGGCCGGACGCGGGCGCGGTCAAGACGGCGGACGGCACCCGCGTCGCACTGACGCTGCGGCCTGGCCCCCTCCGGGCGGGGCAGCAGGCCGTGCTGACCTATACGCTGACCGACTTTGGGGGCCATCCCCGGACGGACATGCAGCCGATCTTGGGCGTGATGGGGCATTTGATCGCCCTGCGGGACGATGGGCGGACGCTGGTTCATACCCACGCCCTGCACGGGGTCGGGTCAGGGTCTTACGGGGCGGCGATGCTGGCGATGCTGCAAGCAGGGCAGGCCGAGGCCGTGCCGATCACGCCGGACATGGTGACCGAAACGGGGCCGCGCTTCACGTTCAAGCTGACCCTGCCCAGTCCGGGCCGCTACAAGCTGTGGGCGCAGTTCCAGCGCCAAAACACCTGGCTGACGGTGCCGTTCACAGTGGACGTAGGGGCTTAGGGGGAAGAAGAGGGACGCAGGCGGGCCGCATGGTGGAGCGCGGGGTCGTGCGCGGGATCATGGGGGTCGTCGCTGTAGACGGCCTCTTTCCGCATGGAAATGAAGCCGGACAGCTCGCCCTGGGGGTGGGCACGGGTGGAGACGGTGACGTAGGCGCGGCCACCGAGTACGGCCTGGACGACGTCGGCGAAAGACTGGATTTTGGGGTCGGCCTGGGGGTGCAGATCGGCGGCGGCGATGTGCCAGACCAGGGTAGGAGGCAGAACATAGTCCGCCCGCGTACCCCGTGTGTACAGCGTGAACACAGCCGGGCCGGTGTGGTCGGTGTAGGAGCGGGCGACGTGCAGCTCGATGGAGCGCACATCTTGCAGGCCCTTGGTGTCCACTTCGACGGCTCCCGTGGGGCGGGTAAAGTCAAAGGCAACAGTCGCCGTGCCGGTCGCGGACGTGGCGACAGCGGGCGCAATTTTATCGCCCGAGAGATCGGCCTTCCAGACGATCTTCAACTCGCAGGCGCGCACGGGCTGCGCGGCAAGGCCAGCCAGGATAAGCCCCAACCCAAACGCTGTCTTGTGTCGGTTCATGCGTTTATTATCCCGCGTTCGGTGCGGGCTGTCAAGCAGGCAAAGATAAAAAGCCCGGCACCAAGGGGTGCCGGGCTTTTCTGCAAACGCTCCGCGGGTTAAGCGGGCTTGATTTCGACGGTCGCGCCTTCGGCTTCGAGCTTGGACTTCAGGGCGGCGGCGTCATCGGCGCTCAGGCCCTCCTTGACGGCCTTGGGCGCGCTGTCGACCAGGTCCTTGGCTTCCTTCAGGCCCAGGGCCGTGATCTCGCGGACGACCTTGATGACGCTGATCTTCTTGTCGCCCGCGGCGGTCAGGACCACGTTGAACGCGGTCGGCTCTTCGACGACGGGGGCGGCGGGCGCGGCGGCCCCGCCACCGGCGGCGACGGGGGCGGCGGCGGTGACGCCGAATTCTTCCTGGAGCTGCTTGACGAAGTCGCTCAGTTCCAGCACGGTCATGCCTTTGATGGTTTCCATCATCGCTGCGGTATCGGCCATTGTCTTTGTGTTCCTTGTGTTCTTGTGTGTGACGTGTTGATTTGGGCTAGGCGGCTTCCGCCGTCTCGCCCGTGCCCTGCTTGTCTGCGATGGCTTGCAGGGTGAAGACGAAGTTCGAGATGATCCCGCCCAGCGTCCCCACGAAGCCCGCGATGGGCGACTGGAGCGAGCCGAGCATCATCGACAGGAGGACTTCGCGCGGCGGGGTCTTGGACAGCGCCTCGACCTGCGACGCATCGAGGACGCGGCCGTCCATGACGCCGGCCTTGACCGACATCGCCTTGTGCTCGCGCGCGTAGTCGAGCAGGATCTTGGCGGCGGCCACGGGATCGCCCTTGGCGAAGCCGATGGCCGTGGGGCCGGAGAGGTGCTCGCCCATCTCGGCGATGGGCATCGAACCGCCCGCAGCCAGCTTGAACAGGGTATTCTTGACGACCCGGTACTCAGCATCCACGTCGCGCAGCTTCTTGCGAAGCTCGGTCATCTCGGCCACGGACAGGCCGCGGTAGTCGGTCAGGATCGCGGCCTTGGTCTGCCCGACCAGCTCGCGCAGCTCGCCGACGACCTCGATCTTAGCCCCGGCGGGTTCGGTGACATATTCTTGTGCCATTGGTGTGTTTCACCTCCTCCCGAAAGCCCCCTGGCAGTGTGACAGGGGACATAAAATAGGCCCTGCGACTGCCGTAGACGGGGAGGCAGGTCGCAGGGCGCTGGGGTGCGGCACGAAAAAACGTGTCGCGGGCGTTCCTGTGTCCTCGGCCGGCGGGCGGCTGCCCATTAACCCGCGTGTGTCTTCGCGGGGCCGGCTGTCTACGGCGAAAACGGTATGAAGTTGTGCCCCTCCCCTAACAGGGGAGGGTGGCAGATACGAAGTAATGCCCTCCTGGGCATAGCCTGAGCGAGACGGGAGGGGTCTTTCCTCTAACCCTTGCCAGCGGCGATGGCGGTGGCCCGGACGGGGTCAATACGCACACTCGGCGACATCGAGGAGTTCACGGCGATCCGCTTGAAGTAGCGGCCCTTCGACGCCGACGGCTTGGCCTTCTGCAAGGCGTCCATCAGGGCGTTGAAGTTCTCCAAAAGCTGGTCGCTGGTGAACGAGGCCTTACCGATGGGCGCGTGGACGATGCCGGCCTTCTCGACCCGGTACTCGATTCGCGTGGCCTTTTTGATGTCGGTCACGGCCTGGCCGATGTTCGGCGAGACGGTCCCGGCCTTCGGGTTCGGCATCTTCTGCTTGAAGGTCGCGCCCAATCGCCCCACTTGGCCCATCATGTCGGGCGTGGCGAGGATCAGGTCGAACTGCTTCCAGTCCAGCGTCCCCTTCTGCACCTGTTCGATCAGCTCCTCGGACCCCACCAGGTCCGCCCCGGCGGCTTCGGCGTCGGCGGCCTTCTGGGCCTTGGCGAACACCATCACCTTGCGGCTCTTGCCGGTCCCGTGCGGCAGGGTCGTCACGCCGCGCACCATCTGATCGCCGTGGCGCGGGTCCACGCCGAGGTTGAAGGCGATGTTGATGGTCTCGTCGAACTTGGCCGTCGCGAGGCTCTTGACCTTTTCCAGCGCGGGCATGGGGTCGAGCAGGTCTTCGATGTTGGTCTGCTTGGCGAGCGCCTGGTAGCGCTTGCCCTCGGTCTTGACGCGGTCTTGCTTTCGCATTCTTTTGTTCCCTTGTGGTGATAGCAGGCGTTCGAGGCCCTCCCACTGACTGCCGGGGATTAGCCCCTAGCCGATCTCGATGCCCATCGAGCGAGCCGTTCCGGCGATGGTCTTCATGGCCGCCTCGACATCGTTCGCGTTCAGGTCGGGGGCCTTCGTCTCGGCGATCTGGCGAAGCTGCTCCTGCGTCAGCTTGGCGACCTTGGTCTTGTTCGGAGTCCCCGATCCGCTGGGGATGCCGGCGGCCTTCTTCAGGAGGTCGGCGGCGGGCGGGGTCTTGGTGACGAACGTGAACGAGCGGTCGTCGTAGATGGTGATCTCGACGGGCACGATGGAGCCGATCATCGGGGCGGTCTTCTCGTTGTACCCCTTGATGAACTCCATCATGTTGATGCCGTAGCCGCCCAGGGCGGGGCCGACGGGCGGGGCGGGGGTCGCTTTGCCCGCGTTGATCTGGAGCTTCACGACTCCGACGACTTTCTTTGCCATGCTGTGTGTCCTTTTATCTTACCCTTCCCTCCGAGGGAGGGGTCGCCGTTTTCGGCGGGGGTAGGTCCTCTGAGGGGCCTACGAAATCTTCTCGATCTGGGCGAACTCAAGCTCGACGGGCGTGTCGCGGCCAAAGATGGAGATCAGCACCTTGACCTTGTCCTTGGGCGCGTTGATCTCCTGGATGCTGCCCGCGAAGTCCGCGAACGGGCCGGCGTTGACCCGCACGGCCTGGCCGATCTCCCAGCGCGGGCGGATGATCGGCTTGTTCTCCGACTCCTCAAGCGCCCGCCGGATGTCGCGGATCTCGTTGTCCTTGACGATGGTCGGCTTGGCGTCGCCGACGAACCCGATTACGCCGGTCGTGCTCTTGACCAGATACCAGGTGTTGTCGTCCAGCACCATCTCGACGAACACGTACCCCGGAAAGACCTTGCGGTCGATCTCGGTCTTCTTGCCCTGCTTGAGCCGGGACTCTTTCTCGGTCGGGACCAGAATATCAAAGACTTTGGTTTTGAGGCCCATCGAGTCCGCGCGGCGCTCGATGTTGGTCTTGACCTTCTTCTCGTGGCCCGAATAGGTGTGAACCGCGTACCAGTGTTTCTGCATGAAAAAGCCTTTAGTGCGCGCCGCCGCCGCTGAACAGCCCGGCGGTGATCGGCCGCAGGACGGTGTCCAGGAGGGCCACGAACACCGCGACGGACACGACCAGCGCCAGCACGACCGAGGTAGACTTGGTCAGGACGTCGCGGGTCGGCCAGGACGTCTTCTTCAGCTCCACCCAGGCCTCCTCCAGGAACTGCTTGGGCGGCGTCTGCGGGCGCTTCGCCATCATCTGGGCGCGGCGCTGTGCCTCGGCCATCCGTGGGTTGGCCGGTTCGGGCGCTTTGGCCGCCGGGGCGGGCTTGCGGGATTTTTTGGGGTCGGAGCCGCCGGGAGCCGCGCCCGAGGGTGTGTTGTAGCTTTTCGCCATGCGTGTGCCGTTCCTGCCGCTTGCCCCCGTCAAGCCCGTCGGCGGCCACGGGGGAGCAGACAAAAAAATGAACAGGGGGTGCGCCCCTGCCCGGTGTCTAGGGCTTACTATAGCACAGCGCGCCGCGTTTGTCAAGCCAAGGCCGCCCTTTTTTCCCGCACACCCATGCTATAATGACGGCGGCCCCTTCCCGAGCCGCCGGTTCGCCCCCGCCCAGGACCCCGACCCAGGACTCCGACCCATGAACCCACAGATGAATCCGCAGAACCCCCTGCGCCTGGCCCTCTGGTCCGGCCCGCGCAACATCTCCACGGCCATGATGCGCTCCTGGGGCAACCGCCCCGACACGTTCGTCTGCGACGAGCCGCTGTACGCGCACTACCTGAACGCGACCGGGCGGGACCACCCCGGTGCCCGCGAGGTCATCGCGGCGGGGGAGACCGACTGGCGGCGGGCGGCAGCCTGGCTGACCGGGCCGGTGCCCGAGGGCAAGACGATTTTCTACCAGAAGCACATGACCCATCACCTGCTGCCGGATATGGGCCGTGACTGGCTGGGGGCGCTGACCCACGGTTTTTTGATCCGGGACCCGCGCGCCGTGATCGTCTCCTACATCAAGAAGAACCGCGACCCGACCGTGGAGGACCTGGGCTTCGTGCAGCAGGCCGCGATCTTCGACTGGGTGCGCGAACGCACGGGCGTGGTGCCCCCCGTGCTCGAAGCCCACGACGTTCTGGACGCCCCTGAAGCCATGCTGCGGCGGCTGTGCGCGGCGGTGGGGGTGGGATTCCTGCCCGCCATGCTGTCCTGGCCCCCCGGCCTGCGCCCGACCGACGGCGTGTGGGCCGCGCACTGGTATCCCGAGGTCGAGACTTCCACGTCGTTCCGCCCGGCCCGGACCGAGGCCGACCCGGTCCCCGCGCGCCTGCGGGGCGTCCACGAGCAGTGCCTGGAGCCGTACCAGCGGCTGTACGCGCACCGGATTCAGGCGCAGGGACCCGGCCAACACGACAGGACTTTCTGATGAAGCAGCAGTTCCACGAGAAGAACCGTGACATCCTGGTCAACATCAACGGTGCGCTGGTCCACCGGGACCGGGCCGGCGTCAGCCCGTTCGACTCGGTCGTCCAGGGCGGCGACGCCGTGTGGGAGGGCCTGCGGCTGTACAGCGGCCGCATCTTCCGGCTCGACGAACACCTGGAGCGCCTGCGCGACTCGGCCCTGGCCCTGGCCTTCGCCGAGATACCCACGCGCGCGCACTTGGTCGCCGAGATCAAGAAGACGCTGGCGGCCAACGCCATGACCGACGGCGTCCACATCCGCCTGACGCTGACGCGCGGCGTCAAGATCACGTCCGGCATGGACCCACGCCTGAACCAGTCCGGGCCGACCCTGATCGTGCTGGCCGAGCACAAGCCGCCCGTCTACGACAAGGCCGGCCTGACCCTCATCACCAGCAGCGTCCGCAGGTCCGCCCCCGACGCGCTGGACCCCAAGATCCACCACAACAACCTGCTGACCTCCATCCTCGCCAAGATCGAGGCCAACCACGCCGGCGCGGACGATGCCCTGATGCTGGACCCGCGCGGCTTCGTGGCCGAGACCAACGCCACCCACGTCTTCCTGGTCCGGCGCGGCCAGGTGCAGACCCCGCGCGCCGTCGCCTGCCCCGAGGGCATCACGCGGGCCGCCGTACTGGAGATCTGCGCCGCCGCCGACATCCCCCACGCCGAAGCCGACCTGAGCCTGACCGACTTCTACCGGGCCGACGAGGCGTTCTGCACCGGGACCATGGGCGAGCTGGCCGCCGTGACCGTGATCGACGGCCGGACAATCGGTGCGGGCCGGGCCGGGCCGATGACCGCCCGCCTGAGCGCCCTGTTCGCCGCCCGCACCGCCACGGAAGGCCAGCAGGTCACGGATTAGGCGAATCACGGATTAGGGAGGAAGCAAGATGCACAGCAGACCGCCCACGGTTTCCGCCGACGCGCAAGGCATCTGGGAACAAGATGAGCCGAATCCAAAGCGTCTCGCCATCGCATGGGACGAGGTCATTGCCGCTGGCGGGGCGCGCTATGAGGCAGGCGACCGAGTTCTGTTCTGCGTCGAGTTCGACCACGCCTCCGGCGAGGTGCTCGAAATATTCACCGACTGGCCCGGCTTTGAGCTGATGGCGCAAATGGTGACCGATGCGCTGCCGGGGATGGCGTCATCGTGGCTCCAGAGCGTCACCGACTTGCAGCCGTCCGACCCGTCAATCACGGTCTGGCGGCGTTCCTGAACACCGAGCGCATCGCAGGAGGAGACACCATCACGCAAACAGCGTTCGTGACCGGCGCGACCGGGTTTCTGGGGCTGAACCTGGTCGGGCGGCTAACCGAAGCGGGGTGGCGCGTGACCGCCCTGCACCGGCCCGCATCCGATCTGACGTACTTGAAGCGCTTCCCTGTGACGCTGGCGGCGGGGACGGTGGAGAACGCCGCCTCGCTTTCGGCGGCCATGCCGGCGGACCTGGACGCCGTGTTCCACGTCGCCGGGGACGTCTCGTTCTGGTCGGGGGATCGGGCGCGGCAGTTCCGCGCCAACGTCGAGGGTACGCGCCATGTCGCCGACGCGGCATTGCGAAAGGGCGCGCGGCGGCTGGTACACACGTCCTCGGTCGCCGTCTACGGCTTGCAGCCCGGCCCGTTCGACGAGTCCGCGCCCCACCTGGGCAAAGCGTCCCCCATCGGCTATCTGCACACGAAAGCCCTGGCGGAAGAAGAAGTCCACAAGGCCGTCGCGCGCGGCCTGGACGCCGTGCTGCTCAACCCCGCCAACATCGTCGGCCCCTACGACTCGGCGAACTGGTCCCGCCTGTTCCGGCTGGTGGCCCACAGCAGGCTGCCCGGCATCCCGCCGGGCCGCGCGCCCTTCTGCCACGTCCGCGACGTGGCCCAGGCCCACCTGGCCGCCTGGGAGCGCGGACGGACGGGCGAGAACTATATCCTCGGCGGCGTCGAAGCGAGCTACCAGGAGGCGTTCACCGTCGTCGGCGGCCTGCTCGGCCACACGGTCCCGGACAAGCCCCTGCCTGCCTTCGCACTCGCCCTGGCCGGGCGGCTGGGCGAATGGGGTTCCCGCGTGACGCACCGCGCGCCGGACCTGACGCCCGAGATGGCGACACTGCTGTCCGCCACGGTCTCGTGCCGCAGCGACAAAGCCGTGCGCGAACTGGATTTTCAAACAACGCCGCTCGGGGAGATGTTCACGGACTGCTATCGGTGGATGGTGGCAGAAGGGATGCTCGGGGCGGGTTCTTAGTGTGCTATAATCCCCCATGCGTTTTGCGGTCCTGCGGGCTTTTCTCTTAGTCCTCGTCACCCTCCTCGCGCTCACGGCTCCGCCCGCCTATGCCTACGAGATGCCGCCCGCCGTTGCGCCGTTCGCCCAGGTGGAGACGCACCGGATACGAATCGTCAACGCCCTCGACGGCGCGATCCAGATCTCCGACGACCGGGGGCGCACCTGGCACCTGATCGGGCGCGTCACCGCGCCGGCCACCCAGAGCCTGATGGGATACTCGGCGGCGGGCTACGCCCAGCCCGGCACGGTCTCCGCCGTCGCGGTTCACGGCCTGCGGATCAGAGTCGGCGACGAGACCACGCCGGACCCGCTGCTGGTTAACATACTGCCGCGCGAGTTCGCCCAGACGCCCCACCTGTTCGGCGGCCAGGTGTCGGGGCTGTCCGGCATTTACACCAACCTCCCCGTCGGGGCTGGCATCTTCCGCGAGCTGTCTCCCTACGTCGGCAACCGCGTGTACCGCGAGACCGGGGCGGGCGGCGAGCCGGCCCCGCTGCCGCTGAACTACATCCCCGCCGTGGGCGACACACTGGTCATCCCCGTGCTGGCCCCGGCGAACCCGCTCAAAGAGGTCTTCTTTGATAACAAGGCGGGCGGCGACGTGCGCGTCTTCTTCGCCGACGGCACGGCGCGGCTGCTCACGCACGTGGTCAAGCCCCTGGTAGGCGTGGGACGTTACGACGGCTGCTCCTATACGGGCGTCGGGGCCATCAACACCAACCACGACGGCGTCATCACCGTCTCGACCGCGCCCGTGACCGCGTCGCCGCTGTTCGAGGGGACCGGGGACGAGCGGCGGGGCGGCTTCCAGATTCAGCCCGCCTACCACAACGCCCAGGGCGATGGGGCCGGGGCACCGTCCGTGCTGGTCATCGGCTCGCGCAAGCGGCCCCCCGCGCCCGAGATGGAGGGGACGCCGCCGCTGTTCTTCGGACACTTCGACCTGGCCTGGGGCGCGGACCAGCCCGCCCACTCGTGGCGCGCCGAGGTGCAGCGCGGCCACGGCCCGTGGGGGCCGATGCCCGCGATTATCGGCGACCGCCCCCTGGGGTTAGCCGACGTCACCGCCCTGCGCCTGGTGCGCGGGGCACCCGGCGACCCGGCCTGGCGCGCAGCCCAAATCCGCATCGCCGAGAAGGACTACGCCCAACGCGCCCTGGTCGCCGCCCGCGCCGGGCGGACACCGGTGCAGCGCGGCGAGATCGTCCTGGGCGCGGCCACGTCCGACCGCCGCACGGCCTTTGTCGCGTTCTACATCGACGGCCGGCTGCGCGGCATCACCAACACCGCCCCCTATGGCTTCCTGTGGAACACCCGCCAGGTCCCCGACGGCGAGTACGTGGTCGAGGCCCAGGCCCAGGACGCGGCGGGCCTGGTGCTCTCGTCCACCCGTACTAAGATATGGGTGGACAACGGGCGCGAGGCGGCGGGGGGGTAGGAACGAGCCGGGATGGGTTCTTATTATGACCTTCTTATTATGACCATTGACCAGAAGATCGGCCAGATGCTGCTGCTGGGGTGGTCGGGCGCGACGCCCGCCCTAGCGCGCGCGGTCAACGACCACGCCGCCGCCTTGGTGGACGAATTTCATGCCGGCGGCGTTATCTTCATGGGGCGCAACGTCGGCCCGCCCGCGCAGACGCGCAACACGGTCGCCGCCTTGCAGGCGCGGGCGTCGGCGCGCGGCCTGCCGCCGCTGCTTGTCGCCGTGGACCAGGAGGGGGGCCGCGTCCAGCGGCTCGCGCCGCCGGACTTCCCGGCCCGGCGCTCGGCGCGGCTGGTGGGGCAGGCACAGGACGCGGCCCAGGCCCGCCGGGCGGCCCGCGAGATCGGCGCGGAGCTGAAGTCGCTCGGCTTCAACTGGGATTTCGCGCCCGTCTTGGACGTGGACAACAACCCCCAAAACCCCGTCATCGGCGACCGCTCCTATGGCCCCGACCCGCGCCTGGTCGCCGCACTGGGGGCCGCCGCCACGCTGGGCTTTCAAGAGGACGCCGGCATCCTGGCCTGCGGCAAGCACTTCCCCGGCCACGGCGACACCGACGTCGACTCGCACCGCGCCCTGCCGACGATCCCGCACGACCGGCAGCGTCTGGACGCCGTCGAGCTGCTGCCGTTCCGCGCGGCCATCGCCGTCGGCCTGGGGGCGATCATGACCGCGCACATCCTGTTCCCCGCTTACGACCAGGAACTGCCCGCCACGCTCTCGCCCGCCGTGCTGACCGGCCTGCTGCGCCGGGACCTGGGGTTTGCGGGCCTAATCATCACCGACGACCTGGAGATGCGCGGCGTCGCGCACGGCTGGGGCGCGGCCAAGGCCGCCGTGCTGGCCGTCCAGGCGGGGGCCGACATCCTGCTGTGCTGCCACACCTGGAAGACGCAGCGGGCCATCCGCGACGCCCTGCGGTCGGCGGTCAAGTCGGGCCGCATTTCGGAGGCGCGGCTGGACGAGTCGCTGGCGCGCATCGCGCAGGCCAAGGCGCGGTGGGCGGGGTGAACGCCGGGGCAGGTTCTTTGGTATACTGTCCCCATCATGCCCGCCAAAGTCTGCCCGCGCTGCGGCGCGCAGTACCAAAACCTGAAATCCACAACCTGCCCGCAGTGCTTCGCCGTCTTGGTCGCCGTGGACGACGAGACCGCGCAGGAGCTGACCGAAGCCCGCGCCGAAGTCGAGCGGACGCCCGAGTTCGCATCGGTCAAGGCCGCCGACGACGAGCGGTTCCAGGAGCAGTCGTTCGGGGCATGCCTCGGTGTCCTGGTCATTACCATCATCACGCTGGTCTTGGCCGGGACGCTGATCGCCGTCGCCGCGCACCGGCATCACCCACCGACCCATCCCCTCAATGCCGTGCGGCCCGTGACTGCCCCCCCGGTTGGAGCGCCGGAGCCGCTGACCACGCTGCCGGTTGCGGCAGCCGATTTAGATGATGTCCTGCCGCCCACCCTGGGGCCTTACCACAGATCAGAGCGCGACGCAGACACCGTGCTCACCGGAACGCTGACGCCGCTGTTCCACGGCGTCTATGCCCGCCCCGGTCAGGCGGCGCTCGACGTTTACGCCCTGCCCTCGGGCCGGCCTACGTCCGAGCAGAACGAGTTCCGCCTGGGCCTGAGCCTGGCGGCGCGAGTCGGCGGCGCGGACCGCCCGCTGCTGTTCTTCGCCACCGAGTACTGGCGCTTCGCCGCCCTGGCCGCGCCCCATGCCGAGGCGGCACCGGACGACCTCCGCGATGCGCTGGCCGCCCACTTCCGCCAGCCGTGAGTTTGGGTATACTGGCGTCAGCAAAGCGAGGAAACTTCCCGATGAACAAGACCCTCAAGACCCTGCTCTGGACCGGCGCGGGGGCTGCGGCCCTGGCCGCCGCCAACAACGCCGTGTTCAGCCGCGCCAAGGCCCTGGGCAATACGCTGGGGGGCGAAGGCCGTTTCTGGCCTGGCCCCTACGGCGACCTCTTTTATACAAAGCAGGACCAAAGTCCCGAAGACCGGGGCCGGCCCATAGTTTTATTGCACGGCATCTACACCGGGGCGTCCGGCTACGAGTGGCGCAAGAACTTCGATGCCCTTTCCGAGCACGGCTTGGTGTATGCCCCAGACTGGCTCGGATTCGGGCTGTCGGACAAGCCCCGCATCCGCTACACCGCCGCCCAGTATGTCGAGCAGCTCGCCCAGTTCCTGCGCGAGGTGGTGAAGCAGCCCTGCACCCTGGTCGCCTCGTCGCTGGCCTGTGCTTACGCCGTCCAGGTCGCCGTCGACCAGCCCGGCCTGGTGGAGAGCCTCGTACTCGTCTGCCCCACGGGCTTCCGGCACCTGTCCCAGCCGCGCGGGGCGGGCGGCGAATTGACCTACCAGCTCACCCACGCGCCCGGCCTGGGCACGACGCTGCACAACCTTGGGGCCTCGCTGCCGGGCCTGCGCGCTTATCTGATGAACCAGACCTATTTCGACCCGTCCTTCGTGGACGACGCCCTGCTGGACCATTACTCGACGGCGAGCCACCAGTACGGCGCGCAGAACGCCCCGCCTTCGTTTTACGCCGGCCTGCTCAACCACGATGTCGCCGACGCCTTCCCGCGCCTGACTCAGAAGACCCTGCGGCTGGTCTGGGGCCGCGAGGCGCGTCTGACGCCGCTGTCTGACGCCGAGGCCTTCTTGGCCGCTAATCCCCGCGCCGAGCTGACCGTGCTGGACAAAAGCGGCCTGCTGCCCCACGACGAGCAGGCGCAGGCCTTCAACCGCCTGGTCCTCGCGCTGCGGTCCGAGCCTGCGAAGACCATTTAATCCCGAGGAGAATCCACACATGGCACGCAACGGCAAAGAAAACGGCAAAGAAAACGGCAAGGACGCACCGCGCAAGCCACCCGTTCCGCTGACTTTGATCGACCAGGGCAGCGACGTGGAAGACGACGACGAAGACACCTACATCGTGGTCGGCGAGGCCGGCGAGGACGTGGCCTTCGAGGTCTGCGAAGACCTGGAAATCGCCCTCGGTGTCCGCGACGCCATGATGGAGGACGGCTTCACCGTCAAGATGTACCAGGCCGCCGAAGTCGAGATCATCGCCGACGACGAAGCCCCCGAGCCGGGCGGGCGGGCTGCCTAAGCAGCAGGCTTATTCACTCTTGGCACCATAAAGTTGAGCCGTGCGGCGGTCTGCTGTACCGGGAACGACAGGAAAGCCGTACATTATGAAAGTTTGGCCCCCTGCTCCCACACGGACAAGCCCTGTGCAGCCAGAGCGCAGGACAATTGATCTTGCGAGGTGGTCACTCGGTCTATCCCTAGGCGGAATGCTGCTACTGGGTTTGCTCATTTTCACGTCTAATGTTATCAGGACATACCTTCCAGAAACGACCGTCCAGTTGTACCAATTGTACCAACGCATCTTGATAGGTTCTTTCTGCCTTTGTCCGCTCCTATGGATTTCCGGGGTTGTTTTGGGGTTGCGCGATTGGCAGAACCCTGTAGCGCGATGGGGAGTCGCTCTTTCTGCGCTGGCCTTGCTTCTGTTTACAGGTGCCGCCGTGTTTCCACTGTTCCAGCACGTCAGAGAGCGCGCCTGATGCGCCGACCAACGGTAGCGTAGCGGCTACCCGGCTCGACCATTCGGAGAACTTATCCCAAAGCGTGAGCGACGATTACACCATCCGGCTGGCAGGCGCGCAAGACCTAGCCCTGCTCCCGCATATCGAGCGCGAGGCAGCCCGCCGCTTTAAGCCGTATGGGCTGGCCGGAGTCATGGGGGCGGTGGTGAGCAACGCGGAGGATTTCGCGGAGGCCCAGGCGGCGGGTCGGCTCTGGGTCGCCGCCGATACCCAAGACGTCCCCGTCGGCTTTGCGCTGGCCGGGGTCGTGGGCGACAACGCCCACCTAGACGAGATTGATGTGCTTCCCGCGCATGGCCGCCGGGGGCTGGGTTCGGCGCTGGTGCGGGCGGTGCATGGGTGGGCAACCCACCAAGGCTTCCCCGCCGTCACGCTGACGACATTGGACCACATCTCCTGGAACCGGCCTTTCTACGCGCGGCTGGGCTACCGCGTCATCATCCCCGCCGACCTGTCGGAGCCATTGCGCCGGCTGCTGACTGCCGAGATCGCGCGCGGCCTGCCCGGCGAGGGTCGAGTCGCCATGCGCCGTCCCCTATCCCCGCCGCTGTAGCCACGCCCCCCAGGCCGCCCGCACCGTGGGGCCGGGGTCGTCGCCGTCGATCTGGGTCTGCTCGTACTCGGCAATATTGGTGACCGGCTCCAGCGAAGTGCCGTCCGATGCCAGCGTCAGCAGGACGGTGCTGGTGTCCCCTTCGGGCCTGGCTTTGGCCTCGAACCGCTTGTCATGGTCTTTGACGAACTCGGCCAGTGCCCGCGCTTCGCTCTCGGTCATGGTCTGTCTTCCCTTTCGTGCCCCCATACGGAACTTTTCCCCGCCCGCGACCTGTTTTACTCTTTGGAAGCCCGCGCGAAGGCGCGGGCACAAGGAGAAAGACCCATGACACCTCAGAAACCCCTGCGCCCGTCGCTGATGAGCGGCGCATTACTTTTGGCCGTGGCCGGTGCCCTCGGGTTCGGGCTGCTCAGTGCCCCCAAGGATACCGAGGCGGCGGCCCAGACGCAGGCCGTGACCGCCTCGCCGCCCCAAGGGCGTCAGGTGGCGACGTTCGCCGCAGGCTGCTTCTGGAGCATGGAGGCCATCTTCAAGCAGCTCAAGGGCGTGGACAAGGTCGAGCCGGGCTACGCGGGCGGGACGAAGGCGCACCCGAGCTACGAGCAGGTCGAGAACGGCGACACGGGCTACGCCGAGAGCATCAACATCACGTTTGACCCCAAGGTGATCTCCTACAAAGATTTGCTTCAGGTGCTTTTGGAAGCTCGCAACCCGACCACGCTGAACCAGCAGGGGCCGGACTCGGGGCCACAGTACCGCTCGGTCGTCTTCTACCACAATGCCGCCCAGAAGCAGGCGGCGGACGAGGAGATTCAAGAGGTCAACGCCCAGCACGTGTGGCGCAACCCCATCGTGACGACGGTACAGCCGTTCGGCTCCTTCTGGCGGGCGGAAGGTTACCACCTGGACTACTACAACCTACACCCCGACCAGGGCTACTGCGCGAACGTCATCGCCCCCGAGATCGCCGACTTCCGCTCGAAGTTCCGCTCCAAGCTAAAGTAGCGGGCGACCTAAAGTTAAGGCCCGGCACTTCCAGTGCCGGGTCTTTCTTTTCTCGCTCTTTTCCTCCCCTGTTCTCTTCCTCCATTTTTCTCTTGAAGCCAGGCGCGCGATAGGGTATAATGCGTGGTACGCATTGGCTCTCCCCGCTTGTCAGAAAGAGTGGCCTTTTCACTATGGCAGAACCCTCGGCGCAAGCCCAGACCCCTTACCGGGTTAAAGTCCCCGACATCGACTATTGGCGCGGCAAGATCGGCTGCCAGACTGGGTGCCCGGTTAAGACCGACGCCCGCGGCTACGTCATCGCCATCGCCGAGGGGCGCTACGACGATGCCTACGCCATCGCCCGCGCCCCGAACCCCTTTGCGTCCATGTGCGGGCGCATCTGCGGTGCCCCGTGCGAGGTCAAGTGTACGCGCGGCAACATCGGCAGCGACACGTCCGGCCCGGTCGCCATCCGCGCCCTGAAGCGGTTCGCGACGGAGCAGTACGGCGTCGAGAACCTCAAAGATTTGCACCGCTCGCTGGACTACTCCAACGCCCGCGGGTCGTCCTACCCCGTCCTGGACAAAGAAAAGATCGCCGTGGTCGGCGCGGGCGTCGCCGGCATGGCCGTCGCCCACGACCTGGCCCGGCTGGGCTATCGCGTGACGGTCTTCGAGGAGCTGGAAACGCCGGGCGGCCAGATGGCGACCGGCGTTCCCGTCTATCGCCTGTCGCGCGAGCTGATGAACCTGGAAATCGCCGCCATCTGCGAGCTGGGCGTGGACCTCCGTTTGGGCGTCTCGGTCGGCAAGGACGTCACCATCCCCCAGTTGCGCGAAGAGGGCTACAAGGCCTTTATTATCGCGGCGGGGTACATGGAAGGGCGACCTCTGACGATCCCCGGCGCGGACAAAAAAGGCGTCCACATCGGCATCAATCTGCTGAAAGCCGTCAATCTAGGTCAAGAGTATACCGTCGGCGAGAAGTGCGTGGTCATTGGCGGCGGCAACGTGGCGATGGACGTGGTGCGGATGACGGTCCGAACGCCGGTCATGTCCGGCCTATCCAATCTGGCGAAGCCCAAGAACTACGCCATGACCGACATCGCGCGGACGCTGGCATTGACGGCCAAGTCCATCGACTGCATATTCGGCGAGTCGCGCGCCCAGATGAACGCCGACGAGTACGAGATCGAGGAGGCCGTGCTGGAAGGCGTCAAGCTCTGGCCGCAACGCCTGCCCATTGAGATACTGGGCGACGAGAGCGTCACGGGCGTTCGGACCAAAAAAGTCAAGTCGCTGATCGACGCGCAGGGCCGCTTCAACCCGCAGTACATCGAGGGCAGCGAGGAGACATTCCCGTGCGACTCGGTGATCGTCTCCATCGGCCAGACGGTCAACTGGAACTTCCTGGAGGGCATCGAGGACCTGAAGCGCACCCCGCGCGGGTCCATCGACGTGGACGCCGAGACGCTGCAAAGCACGTCCCATCCCGACGTGTTCGCCGTGGGCGACATCGCCCTGGGGCCACGGCTGTTCATCGACGGCATCGCCAGCGCCCAGAAGTGCGCGGTGGGCGTGGACGAGTTCCTGGGCGGCATCACGCAGAAGCTGGTCAAGCGCGGCTATATGCGCGCCCTGCCCATCGTCAACTACGCCATGCCGACCAAGTACGACAACTTCATCCGGCAGGAGCCGCCCGAGCGCGAGATCACGGGCCGGTCGGCGGGCTTCGACCTGGTGGAATTTAATTTCACCGAAAAGGCCGCGCGGGAACAAGGCATGCGCTGCCTGCGTTGTCATGTTAACGTGGTCTTCGATGCCGAGAAGTGCATCTTGTGCGGCCTGTGCATCAACATCTGCCCCGAGAGCATCCTGAAGATGGTCCCGGTGACGGACGTGGTGGGCGACGCCGAGGTGGCCCGGCTGATCGAAGCCAAGTACGGCGTCCCGCAGGAAGAGTTGCGGCCTGACGACGGGACGATCATGCTGATGGACGGGACCAAGTGCATCCGCTGCGCCCTGTGCGCCAAGATCTGCCCGATGGACTGCATCTCGATGGAGGCCTTCGAGTACGAAGAAGAGCTGGTGCCCGTCGGCACCCCGACCCGCACCACGCTCCCGCCCGAGCCGTCCGCCGTCGGCTACAAAGGCGTGGCGGCCTGACACGCAACCCCGAGGGGTGGAAGTTCTTTCGCCCCTCTCCCGATCAAAACAAGGAACAAACACCATGCCCGCAACGCTCGAAATGCCCACCACTACCATCCCCGAGACCGCCATCGGCGAGGTTTCCGCACCCGCCTCGCCGCTGACATTGACCGACGCCGCCGCGTTCGAGGTCAAGTCGCTCCTCTCCCAGCAGGACCAGGCCGGGCTTGCCCTGCGCGTCTACGTCTCCGGCGGCGGCTGCTCCGGCCTCCAGTACGGCATGGCATTGGATGAGAACGTCGAGCCGGGCGACGAGACCTTTGAGACGGCTGGCGTCACCCTGGTGGTGGACGCGACCAGCCTGCGCTACTTGGCCGGCGCGGTCGTGGACTACATCCACACCGACATGGGCGGCGGCTTCAAGGTCGAGAACCCCAACGCCACCAAGTCCTGCGGCTGTGGCTCGTCCTTCAGCGCCGGCGACGACGAGGCCGCGGGGCTGGACTCCAGCGCGGGCGGCGGCTGCGGCTCCTGCGGCTGCCATTAGTCACTTCGCACGGACAGGGGCGGGCCTTACGGCCCGCCCCTTCTTTATTGAAGCTACGCTCATGTCGCAAACGCTTGAACAAGTCGCACAGCCCAGGCTATCACGCCCTGGCCCCTATGCTCTCGGCGGGCAACGCGCGGCCCCTGCCCGCCGGTTCGGGCACAAAAACACTGGGCATTTGAGACTGTGCTGTGACTGATTTGAACGTGGTACACTGTCAAGGGAGGGCAAGATCAATGGCAGTTGTGGAAAGTGAGATCGAGTCTCTGCTGGCAGACAAGGGCGAGATGCGGCGGATCGTGGACGCCGAGTACGAGAGGATGGGCATCCCTTTAGAATCAGTAGGCACGATTGAAGAGATGCAGACAATGGTCGCTGAGAGCCTCCGCAGAGCGGGTATTCGGCCCGAAGACTGCGATGCTTCACGGGCGATCATCGCGGCTCGGGATGATTATTGATGCCTGCGCCGATCATTCTTTGGGACGCCAGCGGGCTGGTAAAGCGTTACTATGCAGAAGCAGGGCAGCAAGCAGTCAACGCGCTGTTCTCCGCCGTGCCGCGTGGAGGGATGGCTGTCACACCTTGGGGCTATGCGGAGACGTACTCGATCCTGCTCCGCCGCCGGAATGCTGGCGCACTGACCCCGGCAGCCTTCGTTCGCGCCTCAGTCTTTTTGCAAGCCGAAGTGCTTGGTCCCTCCAGTTTCCGCATCCTGTCCGTAGCCGACGCGCTGATCTTCGGCAGTCTGTCGCTGATGCAGGCGCACAACATTAACTCGGCGGATGCAGCCATTTTGGCGACGTTTCTGCGGTTCCAGCGGTCATCCCCCGGCCCGTGCCTATTGGTGGCGTCCGACAAGCGCCTGCTCCGGGCCGCCGAGGCCGAAGGGCTGCCGGGCCTGAACCCGGAGGAGATTTCGGCGGGCGGCCTCACGCAGCGCCTCAGTTGAGCGGCCTGGTCCCGCGGCAGTCCGGGAAGGCGGGACAGCCCCAGAACTCGCGCCCCTGGTTCGGCCCGCGCCCCGCCATCCTCTTCCGCATGGGGCGGGCACAGGTGGGGCACGTCGGCGGCGCGTCGGGCGCGGCGGCCTCCACGATGGGAACGGCCGCCGCCGCAGGCACTGCCTGATTGATCGGCGCTTGCGCGCCCTGTTGGACGCCCTGAATGAGAAGCAGAAGTGCCGCGCCGTTGACGAGTTCCACCGGCGGCTGCCCCAACGCTTCCGCCCGCAACGCTTCCGCCCGCGCGTCCTCGGTGAACTCGCCCAGCGTGACGAAGATGCGGCGCGTCGCCCGGTCCCCCGCCACGACCCCGCGCAGCTCGCGGACCGTCGGGGAGGACACTTTCTTTTGTTTCCAATGCTTGCACTGCACCAGCGCAGTTTCGCCGCCGCGCCGCAGGATCAAGTCCACCCCGCCGTCCGGCCCGCCCCCGCCCGTCTCCTCCACGGCGTAGCCCTGCCGCCGGTAGGCTTCCCCGACCAATTTTTCGAACTCGCGCCAGGTCATCTTCCCCAGCGTGCCTAGGTTCCGCTGGCGGTCTACCAACTCCCGCCTCCTCCACTTGTGCCAGGCCGCCGGAAGGGCGGGCAGGAGGACCAGCACGGCGGCGTAGGGTGCGAAGAGGACTCCCACCAGGCGCAGCGGGTTCTCCAGGCGAAGCGGGTTCTCTGGCGGGAAAGCCAGAGGCGTCAGCCGCAGCCCGCCATAAACGACCGCCGAGACTAAGAGCGGGACCCACCAGGGCGTCTCGCGGTAGACGAGGAAAAGAACTCCCAAAAAGCCATCATCTTTTCGGCGGCGCGGCATTGCCTTTCTCCTTGACCTTCTCTTTGTCTTTTTCTTTGTTGTCTTCGTCTTTGTCGGCGGGGGGCACGTCCAGCCGCACGGGCGGGAAGTCGCGGAAGGTGAAGTGGTACGCGCCGCCGGTCGGGGGCAGGCGGAAGGCGACGGCGAGGGGGGCAGTCAGGGCGGCGTCGTCCTTGCCGGGTGCGAAGGCGAACGACCAGCGCGCGGCTTCGGCCAGCGACTTCTGGCCCAAGGCGGACACGGGCAGTCCGGCGGGACGGGCGGGGCGGGGCGCGCGGGCATCGGGCAGGGCCAGGCGGGTCAGGGCGAAGTCGGCGGGGCCGAGCGTCAGAGTCCGGCGCGTCTCGGATTTGTCGTGCAGGGCCAAGACGACCTCGACGTGGCGGCGCGTGTCGCCGTCGGCCCGGCCCGCGTAAGTTTCCAGTGTCGCACCCGTGACGGTCAGCTCCCAGCCGTCGCGGGTGATCTTCTCGCCCGTGCGGTAGGCCGTGCGCGCCCCGCCGCCGCGCAGGTACTTGTCGAACCAGGCCAGGCAGCGGCGCAGCTCGTCCAGGCGGTGCTGCGGCTCGCCGACGCCGTGCTCCTCGCGCGGGAAGTGGACGTACTCCACGGTCCGGCCCAGGAGCCGCAGGGCCTGGTACATCTCCTGGGAGTTGGCGACGAACGTGTTCGTGTCTTCCTCGCCGTGCAGGATCAAGACGGGCGTGTGGATGCGCTCGGCATGGGTAGACGGGGAGCGAGCGGCGTAGAGCGCGGGCTGTTCCCAGGGCGTCCCGCCCAGGTATTCGGACTCCCAGCGCGGGGCCTGCGAGTTCGACCAGTCGGTGACGAGCGAGAAGATGCCGGACTGGGACACGGCGGCCCCGAAGCGCGGCGTCTGGCCGATCAGCCAGTTGACCAGATAGCCGCCGTAGGAGGAGCCGATCAGGCCCAGGCGGTCCGGGTCGGCCACACCCTGCGCGACGGCCTCGTCCACGCCCGCCAGCACGTCCCGCGCATCGCCGCCGCCGAGGTCCAGGCGGCTCGCCGTGCTGAAGGCACCGCCGTAGCCTTCGCTGCCCCGGTAGTTCGGGGACAGCACGGCGTAGCCGGCGGCGGCCCAGACCTGCTGGGCGGTGTAGGGGCTGAGTGACTGGACAGTCCGCCCGTAGGGGCCGCCATGGAGGTTGACGACCATGGGGTATCGTTTACCCTCGACGTAGCCCGCAGGGAGCGTCAACAGCCCCTCGATGGTCAGGCCGTCGCAGGTCCATGTCACCAGATCGGTCGGGGAAGGCGCGTAGGTGTCGGCCCAATCGGCGTTGACGTCGGTGAGCGCCTCGGGTTTTTTGGCGTCCGGGCCGAGCCAGAACAGCTCGGGGACGTCCTGCGCGCCGCTGGCGACGTAGGCGACGCCGCCGCCCGGCCCGACGTGGGCGTCGTGGATATGCTCCCCCTCCTGCACGACCGGCTCCCAGCGCCCGTCGGCGGGATCGTAGTCGAACAGGGCGGTCGTCGTGCCCAGCGCGAACAGGCCGTAGACCATCCCTTGTGCGTCCACCCACACGCTCGTTTCCCCGGTCAGGTCGTGCGGGGAACCGTCCGTGAGGCTGACGGGGAGGTTGTCAACGCCTTCGGCAACAGACACGCGGTACAAAACGGGCTGCGAGAAGGACAGGGCCGGGTCGCGCGGGGCGACGAACAGCAGGGCGTCGCTCCCCGGCATCCAGACCGGGTGGAACTTGCCGCCCAGCCCGTCGGCCACGGCGCGCGGGGCCGCGACGCCGCCCTCTGTCTCCAACCCGACGACCCAGACGTCAGCCTTGTGATAGTCGTTAACCTCGCCGGTATAGTTGGTCGTGAACGCCACCGATTTGCCGTCGGGGGCGACCGCGATCTCGCCCACGCCGTAGTCACCGGCGTGAATCAGGGCCGGCTTCTTGCCCTCGCGCGTGATGCGCCAGATCTGCTGCCGAAAACGCTCGGCCCGCTCCACCACGGCGTCGTCTTTGCGCTCCCGCTTGTCCTCGTGCGCCTCTTCCAGCGGCTTGGGGCGCGGCTCGGGGGCGAGATACACGACGCCCGACGAGTCGGGCAGCCAATCGTAGACCGAAACGCCTTCGGGCGCGTCGGTCAGCCGCTCGGACTCGCCGCCCCCGCCGTCGGTCGGCAGCAGCCACACCTGCGGCTTGGGGTCGTCCTCGTCGCCGTAGCCCTCGTCATCGCGGTCGCTCAGGAACGCCAGCCACTTGCCGTCCGGCGACCAGCGGGGGTCCGTCTCGCTGCCCAGCCCGCGCGTCAATTGCCGCGGCTCGGCGTCCTCACCGGGCCGGACCAGCCACAAGTGCTGTGTGACGCCGTTCTCGTCCCAATCCGTCTCGCTCACGCCGTAGGCTACACGCGCCCCATCCGGTGCGACCCGGACGTCGCCGGGCATTTTGAGTTCCAGCAGCGCGCGCGGCGTGACGCCCTGCTTCCGTTTTTTCGCCATAGACGCAGAGTATACCCGGACCACGCTCCGTGCTGGACGGGGAGAGGAGGAGGTCCCCTTACACCTGGTCCAGCGGCGCGAGGTATGGCTGCCGGGCGGGGAACAGCCGGTCTGCCAGGGCCAGCGTATCAGGCGAGTCAGAGGACAGGAGGCCCACCGCACACGCTTCGGAGGGCGTGTGGTAGCCCAGATAAAGCTGCGCCAGAGTTCCGATGCCCGCGCGCAGCCAGGGCGAGCCGTCCGACGCCCCGGCGACCACGCCTTGGGGCGTCAGGCGCAGCGGGCGCGCGTTCTCGGGGCGCAGGGCGTCGGCGGCAAAGACCGTGAGCGTCGCCCCGTCCTCGGCCAGAACGGGCGCGTAATGGGCGGCGTAGACGGCGGCCAGCGCCCCGCCCAGGTCCACGATCCGCAGCATCGTGTCGGGTTCTGGCGGGGCCTGAGACGGCGGCAGGCCGAGTCGGACGAGCAGGGCGGGCGACGTGTGCCATTCGACCAGGGCATCGGGCTGCGCGGCCAGATGCCCCGCCAAGCCGCAGCGCGCGTCGGCGGTCCGCCCGTGCAGTTCCAGCAGTTCCAGCGTCTCGCGCCGCTCCCAGAGCAGGTAGCCCGTGACGCCGCTGCCCTCGCCGTCCTCGTAGACCCAGGCCTCGCGGCCCGACACGGGCATTCGGATCAAGGCCCAGCGGCGGTCGTCGCGGACGCAGGTCGCCGTCCCCGCCTGCGACTCTTGGGCGTGAACCCGGCGGATCGCGCCCCAGTCGCCGTCGCGCGCGGGTCGGACGCGGGCGGCCTCGGGGTGATGAGGCAGGGCGGCGGGGACGGCGGCCCAGCGGGCGGCGCGGGTGGCATGCTCCCAGCCCGAGCGGCGGTAGAAGGAAGCGGAAAGGGCGTGGAGCAGGGACAGCGGGCAGCCCAGCTCGTCCCACAGAGCGGGGACGGTCGCCCCAATCAGGGCCTGGGCGTGGCCGCGCCGCTGCAAGTGCGGGCGCGTCGCGACGCCCGCGATGCCCGCGGCGGCGACGGGGACACCACCAACCCGCAGCAGCGCGGGAACGAGGGTCAGGCAGGAAACGACGCCCTGGCCGGGCAGGGTCAAGATGCGCTTGTGGGAGATGTCGTAGAAGGGGTCGCCGTAGAAGATGGGCCGGGCGGCGTCCGTGTCCAGCCCGAAAGCGGCGCAGAGCGTCTGGAGCGTCGCCTCGGCCTCCTCGGGCCGGGCCGCCCGTACCTCTGGGGCGGGGGGGGTTACGGCAGGGGAGGTCATGGGACGGGCGTGGCGGGCCACTGGCTCAGGAACTGATAGGACTGTCCATCCCGGCGCTGGAGCAGAGGCGGCGCGCAGACGTAAAACGAGAACGCCTCGGCGAAGCCCTCCACGGCGTCCGTCTCGGCGTAGCGCGTGACCAGGTGATGCGATTGTCTCTGCCTGTCGTAAAGCCTCTCGTAGCGCCGGCGGTCGTCCCCGGATAGGATGTTGAACCAGACGTAGTGGCCGTACTCGTGGGCGAACGTGGACATGTCGGGCAGGCCCACCGCGGGGACGCGCAGGGTGATCCGGGATGGGTTGTTCTCGAAGATGCCGTCGATCTGGCCGTCACCCCCGTGCGAATCCTGCCCCCCATCGCCATCGGCATTCTCGACGTAGAGATAGGCCTCCATCGCCGCATCGTCCAGCGGGTACACCCCGAACCGATCCCGCGCCCCGAAGCGGACGGGGATGTGATGGTGGAACCAATTCGTCAGCGCCCGCGACTGCCGCGTCGCCGGCCCGGAGACGGAGAGCTGCGCCCGCGCGGGCGACGAGGCGAGCAGGAGTCCGGCGGCCAGAAGCGGAACAAGTGGTAGCAAGCGCGTACGCATCATAGTTTCATTTTACCATAGAGGAGCGAGAAGCGCAAGAAGGCCGGGAGCAAGAACCCGCCCGGCGGGCAAGTCCGAAGCAGCCGCACCCGACGCCGTCCTCCGGGAGCGGGAGGGACAGGGTTCCCCCCCCTCTTCTCCCGTTTATGCCTCCGGCATTACTTCGCATCGGGAAAAGTACCCGGAGCGAAGAATGAGCACAGGGGGAGGAACGGGCGCAGGGGGAGGTGGGTTCCTACACCACATTATCGGCAGCCCCACGGAAGGAATGGAGAGGCGCTATGCCCCAGATGACCCAGTCCCGAGCGAATCAGCAGGCGGGCGAGGGCGAGACGGCCGCGCAGCTTTTGGAAAAGCATTTCAGCTTCACCGAGTTCCGGCCCGGCCAGGAGCGGGTCCTGGACGCGCTGGACAGGCACGGGGCGGCCCTGGCCGTCTTCCCGACGGGGGCAGGCAAGTCTCTGTGCTACCAGCTCCCCGCCCTGCGCTATCAGGGCCTGACACTCGTCGTCTCGCCGCTGATCGCCCTGATGAAGGACCAGATCGACTTTCTGACCAAGCGCGGCATCCAGGCCGCCCGGCTGGATTCGACGCTGACCGGGGCCGAGGCACGCGAAGTCACCGACAAGATAGACGCCGGGACGCTGAAGTTGCTGTACGTCGCCCCCGAGCGGTTCAACAACGAGCGATTTCTGGGGATGCTGGCGCGGACGCACATCGCCCTGTTCGCCGTGGACGAGGCGCACTGCATCTCCGAATGGGGGCACAACTTCCGCCCCGACTACCTTAAGCTGGCCCAGGCCGCCAAGGCCATCGGGGCCGAGCGCGTCCTCGCCCTGACCGCGACGGCCACGCCCGCCGTCGTCGCCGACATCCGCGCGGCTTTCGATATTCCCGACCAAGCCGCCGTCGTAACGGGTTTTTACCGGCACAACCTGAATCTGAGTATCACGCCCGTCCGCGCCGAAGATCGGGACGCGCTGCTCCTCAAGCGCCTAGGCAAGCGCCCTCCCGGCCCGACCATCATCTACGTCACCTTGCAGAAGACGGCGGAGCGGGTCGCGACACTGCTGGGGGGCGCGGGCCTGCCCGCCGAGGCCTATCACGCCGGGCTGGACAACGAGGTCCGCGCCCAGGTGCAGGACCGCTGGATGGCCTCGGACAAGGGCATCGTCGTCGCCACCATCGCCTTCGGCATGGGCATCGACAAGGCGACGGTGCGCTACGTCTACCACTACAACCTGCCCAAGTCGCTGGAAAGCTACAGCCAGGAGATCGGGCGGGCCGGGCGCGACGGTGTCAAGTCCACAGTGGAGCTTCTGGCCTGCCCGGACGACGTGCCGACCTTGGAGAACTTCGCCTACGGGGATACGCCGACCGAGCGTGCGTTGAAGTCGCTGCTGGATGACCTGCTGGGCCGGGGGCAGGACTTCGACGTGTCTCTCTACGACCTGTCCACGCGCCACGACATCCGGCAGCTCGTCCTGCGGACCGCCCTGACTTATTTGGAGATGGACGGCGTGTTGAAGCAGGGGACGCCGTTCTACGCCGGCTACGAGGTCCAGTTGTTGATCCCCCTGGCCGACGTCATCGGCCACTTCCAGGGCGTCCACGCCGACTTCGTCCGCGACCTGTTCCAGACGGCCAAGCAGGGCCGCATCTGGCATGCCCTCAATCCCGACCAGTCCGCTGAGACGCTGGGCGTCGAGCGCCGCCGCGTCGTCCGGGCACTGGAATACCTGGAAGAACAGGGCTGGGCGAAGCTCAAAGTCGCCGACGTCCGCCAGCGGTACGCGCGCGGGGACACGCCCGCCGAGGCGGACGCGCTGGCCTCCGACCTCGCCTCGCGGTTCCTCAAGCGCGAGCAGGCCGAGGTCTCCCGCCTGGACCGCGTCCTGAAGCTGGTCACGCACGACGGCTGCCAGACCAACGCCCTGGTCGGCTACTTCGGCGAGCGGCGCGACGCCCCCTGCGGCCACTGCTCCTTCTGCCTTACCGGCAAGCCCGCCGTCCTGCCTGTTCCCGACGACCCGCCCGCCCCCGACGACCTGGTAGACCCCGCCGAATGGCAGGCCCTACGCGCGTCCCAGTCCGACGCCCTGGGGGAGCCGCGCGCCCAGGCCCGCTTTCTGTGCGGCCTGACCAGCCCCGCCCTGGCCCGCGCCCGCATCGGCCGTCACCCGCTGTTCGGCAGACTCGAAGCCCTCCGCTTCGCCGACGTGCTGGCCTGGTGCGAGGGAGGCGGCGAGTAGAGAAGGTGCAAAAAAGCGGCACCAGGCGCTTCCAATACCGTTCTACTGAAGAAGAGGCTCTAACGAAAACGCTTGCGGCCCCCCTGCCCCAACTCCGGGGAGCCGGAAGTTACTTGTCTTGTTCCCCGGAGTGGGGGTTAGAGGGCTTTCAGGCGGGTTTTAGTTGGGGCCTCTTAACCTCCGCTGTGTACGGACAGTATGCCGCAGGGCAGGCCGGAAGAACCTGGACGGGTTGCGGGTACAATAGCGGCACTTTACCAACCGCCCATTCACAGGCCCGGCCACGGGGCCGGAGGAGAACGCATGTCAGTCACGGATCGGTTTTATGGCTCGGGCACGGCCAGCACCGCCCGCCCCATTCAGGATTTCGGCTTGAGCGACACCAACGGGTTGTACCAGTACACGGCCAAGCTGCGGGCCAAGGGACTGCTGCTGGTCGTCTTCTTTTCACCCGACTCGGCCCCTTCGGTGCAGGCTTTGGAGGCCGTGCAGGGGTGGACGCAGGACCTGCCGCCGCAGAAGTGGACGGCCCTGGGAGTCGGCGAGGGCGACCGGGTCGAGATGGCCGCGTTCGCCAAGGAGCACGGACTGACGAACGTGTCCCTGCTGATGGACTACGAGCTGTATCAGACCCGGATGTGGGGCGTCTCGCACCTGCCCAGCCTGTATCTGGTTTCAGGCAAGACGGGCCGCGTGTTGCAGAAGCATTTAGGCCTGGACGCGCAGGCGTTGGCGTCCATGAAGCAGCTTTTGACGGACGAGGTGGGAAAGATCGTGGCGGCGGAGGCGGCGGCCAAGAAGGCGGAAGAAGAGAAGAAGGCTGCCGACGCCGCCGCGAAGGCGTAGGCGGGCTACCCACACAAAACAAAAAAACCGCCGCAGCAAACCCGTTCGCTGCGGCGGTCGCCATCACAGAAGCCCAAAGAACTCGGGTGGCTGAGATAAGGAGATCACATCTCAACAGACGACCTGGTGTGACCGGATGTTCCCTTTGAACGCGGGTATTGTTCCATTGTAATCTGCCGTTAATAATCGCCTGCGATTGTCAACGTCGGTGGATTTTACGGCGGTGGATTTTATGGCCTCACTGCCAGCCCGCCCCGGCGAAGTCGAAAGACAGGCGGCGTGTGCGCGGCGAATAGAAGACGATCAGGTCGCGCCCTAAGATGCGCCGGCTGACCGAATATTGAACGTCGCTGTAGCGGTCCACGACGTATTGCTCGAAGGACGCGGCCAGGCCCACGCCCCAGTCGTTGTTGATGTGGTAGCGCGTACTGGCGAACAGGCTGCGGTCGTTCAACGGCAGGCCGTAGCCGCCCGAAAGTGAGACCTGAAGGCGCGGCAGTGGGACGGCGACGTAGGTGGCCGTCACGCGCTGCTGGGTCGGGGAGCGCAGCAGGGCCTCCAGGGGGTTCAGGTCCGATGACGGCGTCCCGATCTGACTCAGCAGCGGGTCGTAGCGGTAGGTGTAGTTCAGCGAGAACGAGTCGGTGCGGCGGAACGTGCGGGTCAGGCCGACGCTGAGGTTGACCGTGGGAGCGGTCGCGCCCTGCCCGCCGAAGGCCTCGCCGATCAGCAGCGAGTCGGTCAACTGTGTGCGCTTGTCCGGGTGCAGCGGTGCGGTGAAGAAGCTGAGGCTGGCGGTGCGTGTGGAGATGGGCGTGACGACCGTACCCGTGTCCGGCGACGTCTCGTTCAGTGTACCCGCTTGGACGGCCAGGCCCGCCGTGTAGCTCACGCCGGAGCGGCCAAGGACGCGGGCATCGGTCTGGAGCGAGGTGCTCAGACTCCGGCTCGATGCCGAGTAGCCGTCGATGCCCGGATCGTTGCTGCCCGCCGCGTTCAGGTTCAGCGAAAAGCCCCGGAACTGGCGCGCGGTGTTTGACGAGACGTACAGGCTGCGATGCTCGGGGTAGTCGATGAACAGCGAAGTGGTCGTCTGCGGGTCGAACCGCTGCGTATGAGTCCACTGGGCGCCCCATTCGGAGCGGGTGATGCCGTTCACCAGGAACTGCCCCGCCCCCCCCTTCCCAAACTCGTAGGACTGTTCCAGGTCGAGCGCCAGCCCATGCCGCGCGGCCTGACTGCCGAAAAACGTGGTCCCCGAGGACAGGCTGCCGGCCAGGCTCGCGCCGTTGACGGCGGCGTTGCGGAGGAAGATTGTCCCCCGGCTGTGGGGCGTGACGTTGTAGTAGTACGGCACGTTCAGGAACAGGCCCTGGGAGCCGACGCCGACGACCTGCTGGCCGAAAATCTGGTCGGTGTTGATCGGCATCACGTGGTACGGGACCGAGTACAGCTTCTTGCCGTCGCTGTAGAGCGTCGCCCGGCGGAACTGGACCTGGTCGCCCGGCGCGGCGGTGATGCCGTGGGCCGAAACGACGAGGTGGCTGTCGGACAGGTCCAGGAAGCGGTAGGGGTTGGCGATCAGTGGGAGGTGGGCCGAGTCTTCGGGCTGTGGCGTGGCTTCCAGCCCGTAGCCGGTGACGACCACGCTCTGGGGGCTGCCCGCCAGCACCGCCGTCCCAGCCTCGGTGACCAGGTCGTAGCGCAGCTCGGCGACGCGCAGGGCGTGTCTGCCCCGCTGGAGCACGGCCTGGCGGGCGAGCACGGTCTCGGTCTGGAGGTCGACTTGCATCGAGTCAGCGGTGATGTCCAAGGCCTTGAAAAAGAGGTGGGCGGACCCGGACTTGCCGTGGGCCTCGATGATGTGTGAGTCCGCACTGTAGATCAGGTATTGCGGGCAGTCCACGCGGATCCAGCGGGCGTCCCGCGCGAACAGCGATTGCCGGTCTGCGGTGAACTCCACGGTCGTCGTGCCGTCCGAAGCTCCGTTGAGCGTGTTAGCGACGGCGGCGGCGCTGACGGTGGCGATGCCCGCCGACTTGGTGCTGGTCAGCGACACGCGCGCGACGCCCTCGGTCGTTGTCACGGTTTCAGGCGTCAGCGTACCCAGGGTCGTGGTGAAGTGGACCGAAGTCCCGTTGGCGGCCAGGTTGCCCCCGCCGTCGCGCACGGTCACGGTGATGACCGTGGTGCTCTTGCCGTCGGCGTAGACGACGTCCGGTGCGGCGGCCAGCGTCAGCGCGGCCCGGCCCGACGCGCACACGGGGCGCAGGCCGGACAGCAAGGCGAGCGCGGCCAGCAGAAGCCAGAAGCGATGGGATTGGAGGGGCATGGCAAAGGGCACTCAAAGCAGGTGCGGAAGGCCCTCAGCGTCGAAGCGGAGGGCCTTCCGTGTCACTCCCGGCGGAGGCTCAGGGGACGACCGGCGGGCTGGGCGGCCCGCTCGTGGTGCCGATGATCCCGGTAGGCGGGGCGGGAGGGAGGGACGTCCCGGTGCTGGGCGGGGGGTTGATGCCGCCGCCGTTGTTGCCGCCCCCGCCGCCGTGATGGGATGCCCCGATGGCGATGCCGATGGCACTGAGCAGCAGCAGGCCGACCAGGAAGCCGCCCCCGCCGCGACGGTGCTCGCTCTGCTTCCGCACGGGCGTCAACGGCTCCGTATGCGGGGCACCGGCATCAAGTGCGGAGACGATGTGGCCGGCGACGTCGTTGATGGCCTCTTGCAGCAGGCTGTCCGGGTCGTCGGTGGCATTGTAAGAGATGCCGTGGCCGGTGACGCCGACCACCTTGGCCGCGCGGCCCGTAACGGAGTTGCGGAGGGTGGCGGCGACCGTCAGCGTAACGTTGCGCGTCGCCGGGTCAATCCGAAGGGACTCGATGGTGCCGAGCAGGTAGCCGTCGGTGCCGACCTGGGCGGCGATCTTTTGGCCCTTCTGGGCATCATCATACGGGGGGACCAGATCGTTCTCGCTCAGGCCTTCGACCCGCGCTTCCTGCAAGGCGCGCTGGATCTGCGGCAGCGCGGGGGAAAAAGAGTTGGCCTTGAAGCGCCCGATGACGTTCAGCTTCAGCTTGACGGCATCCTCGACGCGCGCCCCCACGATGTCCGGGCTGAAGCCCCCCGAGGTGTCCGCAGCGGGGATGGCGTTGGCGAACGGGAACAGCAGGATCGTGCGGATCGGGCCTGTCTCGACAGGAGCGGTCGGGATACGGATAAAACCCCCGGCGTTCGAGTTGTCCGAAGGCGGCGCCGGGGCGACCTGGGCGACGGGCGGCGCGGGGGCGACGGCCGGCGGAGCCGCCTGGGCGACGGGCGGCGCGGGGGCCTGTGCATAGACGGGAGCGAGCAGGCCGCCGACGGGCGAACAGAGCAAGGCGGCGGCCATCCCCAGCGCTAGGGGACGGCAAGCCAGGGGGCGGTGGGGCAGCACACGGCTGCGGTCAAGTTTCATTGTCGGGTTCCTCATGTTTGCGTCCGAGTGTCTCGGCGGCTAGAAGCGGCTCCGGTGCCGCGCTGCTGCGCCGCTGCGAAGGGCGCGGACCAGGCCGCTCACGCCGGCATTGCCGTTCAGGATGAGCGCGAGCGGGTCGCTAAAGATGTACGGGTTGTTGTCCGTGCCGTTGGCGCTGTCCCGTGTGCCCACCCGGTAAAAGAACGCCGTACCGTTCGGGAAGGCCGTCGTCAGGTTGATATTGTTAAACACGACGGCGGAGCCGGTGGCGGTCGAGAGCGTCACGCCCTGGTTGGTCGGATTGGTCGGCGAGGCGTTGTAGGCCCCCGGCACAGCACTATATGTTTGGACGTTGGAGAAGCCCGGATCGGTGCTGATCTGGAGGATGTAGTCGTTGCCGCCGCGCGTCGAAGGCACGGTCACGTTGACGTTGGACAGGCTCGTGCCCGTCACCGAGTTGCCCAGCGGGTGCACCGGCTCGATCAGCGTCACAGGATTGGTGACGCGCTGGCCGGTGAGCTGATAGGTGATCCCGTGGCCGCTGGTACCCGTTGCGGAGCCGTTGTTGTTCTGGCCGCCGTTGTTATTATTGTTGTTGTTATTGTTCGTGTTGGTGCTGCCCGCATTGCCGGATGTGCCGGGGTTGATCCCGCCGCTGTTAATGAACGTCGACGGCTGGATGTAAAGCCCCTCAACCGAGTACGAGACGCGCTGGCCGAACTGGAGGCCCGTGCCGGGAATGGTGCCCTGGGTTGTGACGCCGCCGGCCGTGACCGCTGCGGGGATGTCGCTGACGGTGACCAGGGTGGAACTGTCGGCCGGGGTCGGCTTGGAGGCGACGATGCTCGACTTGTCGTTGGGGTCGTCGAAGATCGCGAGCTGGCTGTGGCCGCCCTGGACGAGCAGGGGGACCTGGCCGAAGCCGGACCGGGCCTGGGCATCCGTAATCTGGGCCGAGCCGCCGCCATTCTGGTTGTTGCTTTGGCTCTGCTGGATCGTCACGGTGACCGCGCCGGGCAGGGCGTTGACGCTGCTGAGGGAAAGCGGGAAGTCGCTGCGGTAGACGTGGTATTCGAGGAAGTTGTTGTAGTTGATGTTGCCCGTGTCGGACGTGATACGGACGGCAACCGGGATGTACTGCGTGGGCGGGATGGTGATGCCGACCGGAACAGAGGTCAGGGACCCGCCCAGATCGGACGCACGACCCGCGACCGCGCTCGCCGCCTGGACCGCCGCCCCGCCGAGCGACCGATCTTTGTGCCCCGCCCGGACAGCGGAATAGAGAAGGAAGCCGGCCAGCAGCGCGACGAGGATGCCCCCTACCCCGCTGAAGGCGTTCCGCTTCGTCCCGGACGAGGGCGTATCCACGGCCACATCGGCGGAACTCGCGGTCTGGAACGAGCCGACGTGCTTGTCTATGGTATAGCCGGGCAGGTGGTAGATCGCCGTGGCGCGGTCCTCGGGCTTGATGCCGATGCCCAGGTCCGTGACGGTGGCGTTGGAGTCGTTGTTGGTCACCTCGTTGATGCGGATGCGGCCCGTGATGACGCCGTTGCGGGTCACCAGCATCTCCAGGTTCGGGTACATGCCGTCCCGTGAGCCTTTGTTGACCTCGACACTGGTAGAGCCGCCGTTCAGCCCGCTGTCGCCTGACAGCAGCACGGTGGCGACGGGCAGGTTGAACTTGCTGATCTGCTTGACGGCGTTGAACGCCGCGTTGGCGAACGCCTCGTTGACCAGCTGCTCCTCATCATTGACCGGGATGGGGCGCGGGTTGGACAACCCCTCGGCCAATGCGCCGTTCAGCAGGAAGCCCGAGCGCGGGTCAATCACGCGCAGGACCAGGCTGACCTTGGCCTGCCTCCGGTCGCGGGAGAACGAGACCGAGGCGATCTCGCCCGCCACCATGGCGTCCACACCCAGGCCCTGCCCCAGGCGCTGGATGCTGGTCAGGTTCAGCGGCGGCGTCAGACCCTCCGATTGGATGCCGTTCAGCAGGTCCTGCCGGGGGAGCACGGCGTAGCGGTTCAGCTTCGCCAGCTCCACCACGAACGAGTCGGCGGCCAGCCGCCCGACATCGGTGCTGCCGTAGCCTGAAGGGTTGGCGAAGTCCAGCACCGCCCAGGTCGGCTGCCTCCCGGCGAGGCCCTGCGCCCGCGCGGGTTGGCCGGGCAGCAGGAGCAGTGCCAGCACGGGCAGGGCCATCAGGAACGAGAGCAGAAGGCTGAGGGCCTGCGCGCCGGGATGCTGTTTCATCTGTTTCAATGCGTGAGAGTCCTTCCACACCGAAGACAACGGTGTCGGCTGATGCTAGTGGTTACGTTACGGCAGGGGGGAGGCGTGAAGAACCCGCCCCCCTCTTGCCTCGGCTACTGGCCGGTCGGGACACGCACGGTCGTATCCGCGAAGACCTTGATCCAATAAGCCTGCCAGGGCTGGAGCGTATCCGTGGCCGAGACCGCCTGATAGGCCGTGCCGTCGTAGCGGTACAGCGTCGGCGAGACCACGTGATTGGCGCTGCCGGTGGCGTCGGCGAACGACAGGACGTTGCCGCCGCCCATGTCGAACTTCAGGGCCGAGACCAGAACGCCCTTCAAGGTCGGAACCCCGAGCTGGTTCCAGGACGGGTGCAGGGCGACCCCGACCGACCCGGTCGGCGTCGTGCCGGTCAGGTTGATGCCCACCGCGCTCTTGAAGTAGACCCATTCGCCGACGCCGAGATGAGGCGCGTCTGCGGGCGCAGTCGGTTCGACGGCGTAGATGCCGACCGTCGGGTCCCAGACGGCGACATGGGAGCGGTTGCCGTTGGGGGCTGTCCCCACCGGGGACGTGTTCAAGGTCCCGAACAGGCTGTCGAAGGTCTGACCCGAATAGTCATAAGGCAGCGACAGGAAGTTCAGGCCCGCCCCGAAGGTGTGGACGGAGGCCAAGCCGTTGACGCCGCTGAAGTCCACCCGCGTGAACGTGTTCGCCGTGACCGTAACCGTCTGCGGGGCCGTGGTGACGCCGCTCTTCGTGGCCGTGACGGTGTAAGTGCCCGGCAGGAGCGAGACCGGCCCGTAGTTGATCTGTCCACTGTCCGGCGCGGGGGCCGTTGTCGACGCACCCGTCGTGATGGGCGCGGGCGAGACGGCGATGCCGGTGCCCGTATTGGTGATGGTCAGGCTGATGCCCGCAAGCGGCGTCGTGCTGCCCGCTGTGGTGACTAGGCCGCCCAGGCTGCCCGCCGTGGCCGGACCGAGCAGGATGTCCGGTTCCACCGTCGGTGCGCCGCCCGAAACCACGGCGGGGGTCGGCGGGCTGTTGCTGAACCCAGCCGCCGCAGCCGTGAGCGTGTAAGAGCCGGCCCCGATGGTGATCGTGTAGGTGCCCGTCGCGTCGGTCACGGCGGTCGCGACCACGGCGGTCGGGCTGCCGGTCGTGACGTAGACGGTAGCCCCGCTGATCGGCGCGTTCGTGGCCTGCGCCAGGACACGCCCGGTAATCGAGCCGGCACCAGGCAGCAGCACGAAGTTCGCCGTCGTGGACCCGCCGCTCGTCACCGTCACAGTCTGCGTCTTGGACGGCCCGAAGCCGGGCGGGTCGGCAGCGGACCCGGTGTACGTGCCGGCGGGCGCGTTCGAGACGGTGTACTTGCCGTTGGCGTCCGTCGTGGCCGTCAGGGTCTGGCCGCCGTTCGCGGGGACAAAGGTCACGCTCGCCCCGGCGATCAGGTTGCCCTGCGGGTCCGTAACCGTGCCGGACAGGCTGCCGGGGGTCGTCGCCGTCAGCGTCACGCTGGCCGATTGGGAAGCGTCGCCCTCGACCGTGAAGGTCTGGGTGGCGTTCGAGACGGCCCGCGTGAAGCCCTGGGCATAGGCAGCGAGCGTGTAGGTCCCCGGCTCGACGCCCTGGATGCGGAAGGCACCCGACGAGTCGGTGACGCCGCTGAAGGTGCCGCGACCGGGAATCTTCAGGCCGGGCGTGTTGGAGATCAGGTAGACGGTCGCGCCGGGGATGCCCGCACCGGGGCTGGTGTTGCCCGCCGTGGCCTTCACCGTACCCTGCACCGTGCCCGTCCGCAGGTAGCAGACGATGTTGTGCAGGACGTCCTGGCGCTGGTTGCGCGGCAGGTAGAACTTGGTGTTGATGTTGAAGGCCGTTACATATCGCCCGTAGTAGTCGGTGCTCAGTGCCTCCAGGCCGAACGCGGAGTAGACGACCTTGGCACCCGTGCCGCCCGCCGCCGTGACCGGGTTGTCGTAGTAGACCAGGCCGATGCCGCCCGGCGAGGAGGCCGCGTTGGGGTCGCCAATGGGGACGCCTGGAATGGTGTTCGTGTACGGGGCCAGGGTCAGGTCGGCGTGGACGTTGGTGCCGGCGGGCTTGAGCGTGTCGATCTGGCCCAGAACCGAGTTGTTGCGGTCCGTGGCGGAGCCGCCGGAGCTGCCACGCCCGCCGGGCGCGAAGGGCTGGGCATACGGCCCGAGCTGGTCCAAAGAGCCATCCGTGCGCCAGACAGGGAAGCGGGCGCCATCGACGCCGATCTGGTCGGTGAAGAAGTTCTCGCCTATGTCGTTGCCGAGCAGCAGCGGCCGCTGATAAGGGGCCGTGAAGTGGAAGATGTCGTCGGCTCCCAGCTCATAGAAATTCATCCGATTTTCGCCGTCGTAAAAGGCGACGTTGGAGATGCGGTTGTTGGCGATGTCGCCGCCGCCCTGCGCGTTGAAGGTGCCCTTGTTCGGCGTGACCAGGCTTGCGCCGAGCACGTCGACCAGGAAGCCGCCAGCCGCATTGTTGGTCGCCCCCCCCTGCGTCAGGGCCGAGCCGACGTCCTGGCCGGTCATAAACAGGCGGCCGCCTGCCGTGACGAAGGCGCGGAGGTTGGCCTGCGTGGCCGGGTCGGTGATCGTGCCCGGCCCGACCAGCAGGTCGCCGGCGAACGGCGACAGCCAGATGATGCACCGGTTGGCGTTCGGCACCTTGCCCGCAGGGAAGGCGATGGTGGGCGTGACCGTGGTGTCGTTGACGGCGGGCTGGGTCGTAAACGTCGGCTCGTACTGCTGATAGACGGAAGCAGGGACGGGTCCGCGTGCCAGGACGCGCCAGATGCTGTACTGCTGCGAGGCGACGGCGGGGACGCCGTCGATGCGGCCCAGGTCGTCGATGTTGACGTCGTCGTAGGAGCCGACGCCCAGGCCATTCAGGACATTCGTGTTCCCATAGGATGAGGTCTGGGTGCTGCCGCCGTTGCCGAACTGGCCGGTCAGCGAGATCATCGGCAGCGTCTCTTCGATGGGATACTTGCGCCCGGCGATGTTAGCCTGGAGGTCCACGGCGTTGGGCAGGATGCTGGTGTCAATGTCGGTCAGGTAGGACTCGGCCCCGTAGAACTTGGGCACCAGGTTGACCAGGCTGTTCTGGCCGCCGAAGGTGGTGGCGGCGAACTTCTGGCCCAGCGCGTAGTCGCTGACGACCAGGATGTCGTTGTTGCCGATGTCGCGCTGGGTGCTGAAACCCCAGACGTTGTCGTAGATGCGGAAGTTGCCCCGCTCGCCGCTGAAGCTGGAGGTCCCGTTGGCGAGGTTGGGGAACTGGGCCTTGTCGTAGGCGATCACGTCCAGGTAGAAGTCGCTGCCCGAGGTCGGCGGCGTCCAGGTTACCGAGTACAGCGCCCCGCCCTGCCCGTCCTGCTGGGCGTCCGGCAGGCGCGTCATCTTCAGCCACTCGGCGGGGTGGAAGGTCGTGGTCTTCTTCGTCACCTCCATGCCGGTGGTGTTATTGAACGTCGTGGTCGTCGTCGTGCCGGTGAAGTTGGCCGTAGGCCGTGGCAGGTGGCCGTTCGAGGTGGTGTTGCTGAACCGTCCCCCGAAGAAGAAGGAGAAGTCCTGCACGGTCGGCCCGCCCGCGAACGAGGGATCGACGTTGAACGTTTCCGTGGTGGTCTGGCGCTCGCTGACGGTCACGGTCTGGATGCGGGTGATGATGCCCGGCTTGGTGATCGTGATGGTATAGGTGCCGGGCGGCAGCGGCGTCGTGAAGTTGTACAGGGGCGTGACACCGTCAGAGGCGAGCGTGGGGCTGGCCGTCGTGACCAGCGGCGAGGGCGTGGTCTGAACGGGCTGGCCGGTTCGGGCATCGGCAATCGTGATCGTCGCGCCGCCGACGGGCGTCTCGGACGTGTGGAACACGCCCTTCGCATCCTGGGTGAAGCTGAAGATCTCGACCAAACCGCGGAAGACGCCCGGCGCGGGGAAGCCGCTGAAAGCACGCTGGTCGTCCACACCCGCCAGGTAGTACGGGTTGGTGTAGTCGTTGGGATTCGTGTCCCCCGCGCTGCCGATGGGGTTGGAGGCGAACTGCGGGTTGACGACCTGACACTCGTACTCCGGCCCCCAGGGGATGAACACGCTGGGGTCGAAGCCCGGTGCGGGCTTGGGGTTGCCGTTCGCATCCAGGAACGGCTTCCCGTCGTCGCCGGTCGTGACCGGGTTGGTGGTGTTCTGGTTGGCGACCGGGACGGTGCCCACGCCAATCGTGTCGCCGGGGTTGCCGCCGTTGCCGCCGGTGTCGGTCTCCAAGCCGCCCACCGAGCCGCGCTGGCTGTAGCGGAAACCGCCCAGGAAGTTGAAGCCGCTGTAGCCGCCGCCGTTGAGGAGCTGCGTCGAAGAGCCGCTGTCGGGCGTGTTCAGATTCGGGTTGTTGGTCTGGAAGGCGAACTGCTGGTCCTTGGCGAAGACCTTGTGCTCCTGCCGCTGGGCGTCCTGGTACTTGCTGTCCGGGTCTTTGGCCTGGAGGTAGACGTTGTCCGGGTCCACGCCGGCCTCGCGGCTGCTCAGGCGGACGGTGACGGTGACGGGCCGGCCCGGCGTCAGGCCCGCCCGGCTGGTGACGCCGTTGGCGTCGGTGACGTGCAGCACCTCGTTGCCGTTGTAGGGGACGAGGGTCGGCGGGTCCAGGTTCAGCACCTGGGACTCGAAGATGCCCTCGTAGGTCGGGCCGACGGCCCCGCCGCCGCCGACATTCGCCCCGTGCGGCAGCGATATGGCCGTTTCGGACGGCAGGCCCGTGGCGGGGTCGTTGTAGGTCACGGAGCGGTTGGACGAGTAGGCGATGCTGAAGATGGACCGGAACGGGGACCAGGTTGGGTAGATGTCGTCGTACAGGTTGCCGCCCGTGCTGGTCTGGCCCGCGTTGTCGTCAGTGTTCAGCTTGATGGCGGCATTCGTCGTGCCGTCCGACTGCGGACCTTCCACCGCCATGGTCTCCTGGAAAACCGCCGTGACCTGGTAGAAGTATTCCGTCCCGTCGGTGACGTTCTTGTCCACAAAGGTCGTATCGGTCACGCCCGTCTTGTAGGGCGTCGTGCCCTCGGCACCCGACCCGGACGTGGTGCGGTAGATGTTATAGAACGACGGGGTGCCGCTCGAAACCGTGTAGTTGAGCGTGACTAAGCCGTCCCCGCCGATAGCGCTCAGGACCGGAGCCAGGTTGGCGGACGTGCCGCTGTCGCCGCCCAGCCCGCTGCTTGTGGCGGGGTCGTTGCTCGCCAGAACTTCGATGCCCTGCACGATGGGCGGGTCGCCGCCATTCGGGGCGGGCGCGAAGCTCACCCGGATCACGCCCTTGGGGACAGTCGTGACGCCCTTGTTGTCCGTCTGCGTGAACGTGTTGACGAAGGCGCTGATGTCCAGCGTCACCGCCGTGTTCTGCCCGAGCACGGGGACGGAGCTTGCCAGCGCCTTGTCGGCCCGCACGAACGCCGTACCCATGGCGGGCGCAACTGCCGTGCCCGTGGTATTGACAACAGTGACGGACTGCGTCTGCGGCGCATATCCCGGCGCGCTGAACTGCGCGGTGTATGTGCCGACCGGGACGCTGCCAAGGTAATTGACCGGATTGCCGTCGCCGTTGGGGGCAGCGGGCGAGGCGGTGGAGGTCGCCGAGGACGTCAGGATGGCAACAGTCACGCCGCCCTGCTGGAGGAGGCGAACAGTCGCCCCGGCCACGAGGAGCTTGCTGGCCGAGTCGGTGATAAGCCCGCCGATGGCACCGATGGTGGCACCGTTTTGCAGCACGAAGGCCAGTGTGGCGGGACTCTGGGCCGTGTTGGTGGCCGCGACGGCGATGGTCTGCGTCGCGGTCGAGTCTCCCGAGCCGGCGGGCGGCGTGACCGTGACGTCGTAGTTGCCGACCGGCACGGTCGTCGTGAAGGTGCCGTCGGTCTTGGTCATGCCGGGGGGCGTGACGACCGAGACGCCGGTCGTGTGGTCGGTGACGCTCACCCCGGCACCGATCACGGGGTTCTTGCGGGAGTCGGCGACGGTGATCGACAGTGTGCCGGTCGCCATGGTCAGGGCGAAGTCGGCGCGGGCGGTGCTGCCGCTCTGGACGTTGACGAACTGCGACTCGGAGGGATAGCCGGGCGCGGTCACGGTCACCGTGTAGCTGCCCTGCGGCAGTGTCGTGTCGTAGTTGGTCGCCGCGTTGTTGGCCGTGGTCACCAGCGGTGAGGGCATGGTCTGGACGGGGGCACCGGTCTGGTCGGTCACGGTGATAGTGGCACCGGCGAGGGGCTGGCCGGTCCCGCTGTCGGTGACCAGGCCCTGCAAGCGGCTCGGCGCGGACTGGGCGAGCTGGACGATGTCGACGGTCTGGGTCTGGTTGCCATTGATGCTGACATTGAAGACGCGCTTGCCGGGCAAGGCGTTCTTCGGGTCGGACAGATGCAGGCGGACGATGTACGGGGCGGTCGGAGTCAGGCCCCCGAACGTGTAGCTGAACGTGCCCGAGCGGTCGGTGTTGTAGATAGCGGGCGGCGTCTGCGGGTCGTTAAAGGTGTTGGTGGCCGGCGGCGGATTAGGCACGTCGGCGGTGCCGCCGATGAAGTAGTAGTTGCCGGCTGCGCCCGGCGAGGCCTGATCCGCCGTGTAGTTGGCGGCGGGGAAACGCTGGTCGGTGACGGCGGGGCCGCCCGCGTTGACCTGGTAGATGGGCGTCAGGGCCGGGACCGGCGTGGTCGCCGCCTCGTTCGACTTGCCCGTCTCGCCGCCGGACTGGATGTTCCGCAGGACCTGGAGGTAGTAGATGTCGTGCGGCGCGGTCGGGCCGGCCCCGCGCGAGAAGGCGAGGTACTCCGCGCCGGGCGCGGGGTTGGTGTACTGGTTGGCGTTGAGCGACGACCAGGCGGGGCCGAAGTTATCGGTCCCAGCCAGCGTCGCCGGCTTGCCGCCGTTGGTGGGGATGCCGAAGCCGGTCCGCGCGCCGCCGCCGATCAGGAACAGGCTGCGTTTGCCGCCGGCATCGGGGCCGGCCGTCAGCAGGGCCGTCTGGTCAAAGCGGCTGCCGCTCTGCTGCGTCACAGGCGACAGGCTGGTTGCCGTGGACGCGAAGGCGATGAGCTGGCCGTCGGCGGAGTAGGCCGGGTCGGTGTCGTCGCCAGGGCCGTCCGTCAGCTTGGCAGGCAGGGACGGGTTGTTCGGGTCCGAGCCGCCCGTGCCGGTGAACAGGAAGAAGATGTGGTCGAGGCCCGCGTACTGGCCCGCCGTGCTCAGGGCAGAGAAGATGATCTCGTCAGAGCGCGTGGCCGAGAACGTGGGACGGAAGACCTGGCTGAAGCCGGTCCCGCCCTGGGCCAGCGCGAAGGCGTCGGTGCGGATGGTCGGCGACGGCTGTGTGGCGACATCAACCGTGGTGGCCGCGAACGGGATGGAGAACAGGTTCTGGGTGCCCGGAGTCTGGGCGTCCGACGTGAAGGCAAGCTGCGCATTGTTGCCGGCGCTCAGGGCCGGGAAGAACTCGCCGCCGCCGGCCAGGCCCGCACTCGTGGTGAGCTGGACCGGCGTCCCGCCGTTCACCGGGATGGCCCAGATGTGGTAGCGCGCACCCGCCGTGCCTGACACGGTGCGGTTGGAGGAGAAGACCAGCATGGTCTCGTCCGCCGTCCAGACCGGCTCAAGGTTCCTGGGCGTCAGCGACGGCCCCTGGGTGGGCGTGAAGCCGGGCGCGGGGTTGAACACGTCGAACGTCTGCACCGCCTCATCCACCTGGGCCGTCGTGGCCGCAGCGGCGTTGGCCTTGCGGATCGCGTTGGAGCGCATCTGCGAGGGCCGGGAAGGATACTCCGGGACGAAACGCCCCCGGTCGGTGCGGCGCACGTTCTGCGGCACACCCAGGGCGCTGAACGGCTGGGGGTGGGCGGCGGGCATCGCCAGCCCGCGCAGCGCGGCGCGCAAGGCCAGGCCCTGGCCCACACCCCCGCCGTGACGGACGGCGGGGGCGGCCTGGGTCAAGCCAGCGACGAAGGCGGCGGGGAACAGAAGAGCAAGGGTAGACAACAAGGCAAGGAAGCGGATAGAACGCAGTGCTTTCAAGCGGATACAACCTCCAGGACGGGACGCCGCAGTGGGCGGGGCTGCCGGCCAGCTCCCCAGCGGTGGGGCGGGCGGCAGGCGGCGGCGCTGTGTGCGGCACGTCAGGCGCGAGAGTCAATTGGATACGATCGGGTGCAGGCGGCAGCGGATCGCTGGGGAAATCTTGGGTTCTCTGGGCGGTGGGTCTGCGGGGAAGCAGCGGCCTGCGTGTTCGCAAGCGAGCGGCCTCTCGTCGCCCACGGCTCCGGTGTGATCGTCTTCAGGGCCGGGCTGGGCACGGCACACGGGTCAACGGGATGATTATATCACGGCGGCGCGGTTTGTGCAAGCGTTTTTTTCACGAAGATGTTCCTGGGAGGAAAAGCACAGGGAAGAAAAAGAACGGCGGAAGCGACTCGAGTCGCTTCCGCCGCAGGGCCAGCCGTCGGCGGGGTTACTTGATCGGCTCTTCCAGAGTCGCGTCGGCGAACACCTTGATCCAGTAGGCGTGGTACGGCAGCAGCACGTCGCTCTGCGTGATGGGCTGGTAAACGCCCGCCGTGTACTGGTACAGGGTCGGCGACACCAGGTGGTACTGGCTGCCTACGGCCTGCGCGAAGGTGATGGTCCCGCCCGCGCCGTTGTCGAACAGCAGGCTCGACACGGGCGTCCCCACCGGGTTCGGGCTGGCGACGCCGATCTGGTTCCACGACGGGTGCAGTGAGACCGGCACGGTGCCCGCGCCCGGCACCGTCCCCGGCTGGACCAGGGCCACTGAGTTCTTCAGATAAATCCAGTAGCCGTAGCCGATGCGGAAGGCGTCGGCGGGCGGGTTCGGATCCAGCATGTACATACCCACGCCGCCCGCAGCCGTCGGGTCCCAGACCGCGACGTGGGAGCGGTTGCCGTTCGGCGTCGTCCCCGCCGGGGCGGTGTTCAGGCCCCCGAAGATGGCGTCGAAGGTCGATGTGCTGTAGTCAAACGGAGCCGAGAGGAACTGGAAGCCCGCCGCGAACGTGTGCAGGGCCGGCAAGCCGTTCGTCGGCCCGGTGAAGTCCAGCCGGTTGAACACGCCGCCCTTGATCGTGACCGTCTGCGAGATCGGTCCCTGGCTGCCTTTCTGGATGGTAACCGTGTAAGTCCCCTTGGTGAGCGACACGGTGTAGTTGAGCTGGCCGCCGTCCGGCGCGGCCGAGGCCGTGCTGCTGGTGGTGACCGTCGCCACCACCGTCTTGGTCGCAGACGCGGTGACCGTCAGGGTCGCGCCGCCGACCGGGGTGCCGCTCGTGGCGTCGGTCACCAGGCCACCCAATGTCCCGATGCTGCTGAGCAGCTTGAGGTCCACGCGCAACGGCGTTGCGCTGCCCACCGTGAACGGGGCGCTCGTCCCCGTGCTGTAGTTGGGCTTGCTTGCCGAAAGGACGTAGGTGCCGGGGGGCAGGCCCGCCAGGTAGTTCTGCGGCTGCCCGTCCGTCCCCGCGGCGGGGTTCGTCGTGGCCAGCGGAGCCGGCACGGTCGCGACTGCGGCTCCCGTGGCGGCATCGGACACCGTCAGCGTGACGCCGGGCAGGGCGGCCCCGGTAGTGGCGTCGGAGATCAAGCCGAAGATCGTCGCCTTCTGCGAGAGCGGGACGTCCACACGAGTGGACGTATCGCCAAGCTCCACGGTGACGCTCGCCGGGACGCCTGGCCCGGTAAAGTAGCCGGGGGCGGACGCCGTAACCGCGTAGGTGCCGGGGGCGAGCGGCCCCGAGCTGTAGACGCCACTGCCGTTCGCCGTGACCGTGACCACCGTGCCGCTGACAGGAGTCAGCGTCACCGTGGCCCCGCCGATGCCCGGATGGGCGGCGACGGTGTTGTCAAAGACGGTGCCGGTGATCATCGGGCTGAGGGCGGTCAGCGTAAAGTTGACCACGACCGGATTCTGGCCGTTGCCCGGCGGGACCGTGATGTGCTTCGAGACGGGCGCGGCGTACTTGGGCTTGCCCTTGGAGTTGTTCGGGCCGACGACCGTGGCCGTGTAGCCGCCGGCAGGGACGTCCTGGCCGGTCGGCGGGATGACGTAGTTGCCGTTGCCGTCCGTGGTCGCCGTGCGGACTGCCGTGCCCGTGTCCGGGGTGAACGTCACCGTCGCCCCCACGACCGGCAGGCCGGCCCCGTCGGTCACGCTCCCCGTGATGCTGCCCGGCGGCACCGGAGTCAGGGCAACATTCTGCCCCGTGAGCGCGTCCCCGTTGTTCAGTGTCTGCGGCCCCAGGGTGGCACCCATGTAGCCGTTCAGGGCGAACGTGAGCGTGTAGCTGTCACCCGGCTTGAGTGGGCCGGTGTTGTAGGTGCCGTCCGCGCCGGTCGTGGTCACGGCGCTCGTCCCCGCCGTGTTGTCGGTCGTCGTGACCTGGACGCCGGCCAGCGGTGCCTTCGTGGTGGCATCCGTGACGGTGCCGGAGACGCTCGGCGGGACCGGGACCAGGACGAACGTAACCGGGCCGGTATTGGCCCCCGGAGTGACCTTGACCGACTGCGCCGGGGCAGCCGTCGTGGTGGGCTTGCCGTTCGGATTGTTCGGCCCGACCGCCGTGCCGGTGTAGGTGTCGGCGGGGACGTTGACAATGCTGAACGTGCCGTCCGCAGCGCTGGTCGCGGTCTGGGTCGTGCCGCCGCCCTGGGGCGTGAACGTCACCGTCGCCCCCGCGATTGGCTGCGCCGGGTTGGAGTTATCGGTGACGATGCCCGAGATGCTGCCCGGCGGAATCGGCATCAGGCCGACGTCTTTGCCGGTGAACTTGTCGCCCAGCACCACCGTGACAGTGAGGGGAGCGGCACCAGGGGGCATCTGATACCCGGCCTTGGTGGCGGTGATGGTATAGGTGGTTGGCGTCTGCGTGGCCACCAGGCTGAGGGTGTAGCTGCCGTCCGGCCCCGCCGTGGTGGTGGCCGCCGCGACCGTACTGTTGGGGGCGAACGCGCTTACTGTCGCTTTGGCCAGAGCCGCCTGGCCTGCCGCCGTGTCGCCCTGCGTCGTGTCGAAAACGTGCCCCGAGACCGTGGCCGGGTTCGGTATCAGCGTGAAGTTGACCGGCTGCGTCGTCGTCTGCGACTGCACCACGACCCCCGTATCGAAAGGCGGATCGGGCGCGGCCGCCGGCATATACTCGGCCAGGCCCTGGTCGTTGAGCGGCCCGGTGGCGGCACCCGTGTAGGTCGTGACCGGGACGCTGGGCAGGAAGTAGGTCCCCGCCGGCTGCCCGGCCTGTTTGCCGTCGAAGGTCGTCACCGTCTTAACGATGCTCTTGTCCACCGAAGTGAAGGTGGCGACCGCCCCGATGACCGGGTTGCCGCCGGGGTCCTTGACCGTGCCGGCGATGTTGCCCGGCGGGACGGGGGCAACCGTCAGCGTCCCCCCTTGGACATTGACATCGCCCTCGACGGTGAACGCAATGCCGGCGTTGGAGACGGCCCGCGTGAAGCCGGCCTTGTAGGCGACCAGCGTGTAGGTGCCCGGCTCGACGCCGGCGATGGTGTAGTTCCCGCCGCCGTCCGTGGTCGCGCTGAAGGACGCGCGGGTCGGCGGCGTCGCGCCATTGACAGGCCGCAGGTAGACGGTGACACCCTGGACGCCCTGACCAGCCCCCTGGCCCGTCCCCGCCGTCTGGTTGATGGTGCCGCTGATGCTGCCCGTCCGCAGGTAGCAGACGACGTTGTGCAGGATGGCCTGGCGGACGTTGCGCGGGAACACCGGCGGGATCGTCAGGTCATACGGCGGGGCCGAGCTTGGGTTCGGCGCGTCGCTGGCATAGAAGTCGCTGCTCATTGCCTCCAGGCCGAAGGCCGCATAGGCGACGCGGCTCCCGGTGCCGCCGTTCGGCAGGGTATGGGGCTTGTTCACATCGAACGGGTCATCGTGGTAGACCAAGGCGGCATCGCCGTTCGTGTAGGTGATCGCCGTCGTCGAGCCGTTCGTCGGCGTGAGGGTATCGATCTGGCCCTGGATGCTGGCCCCCGTCGGCAGTTGGATCGAGGGGACTTGGCTGAACGCCGCGTCGTTGCGGTCCACGTCCCCCAGCTCCAGGTGATCCAGGTAGGGATACTGGAAGATTATGTTCCCAATCCCTGGATTACCCCCGAACGTTCCCACCGCAGTGAGGTATTGTATGCCGCCGTTGTTGCTCCCCCGAGAGCCGTCATACAGCGGATCGCCCGTGATGCGGTTGGCCGTGGCGTTGAGCACGGTGGAGCCGTTGCCGGGCGACTTGAGCTGGGCGTTCAGCACGTCCGGGAGGAAGTTCGGTTTGGCCGGGTTGCCGCTCGGGGCGTTGCCGACGGTGCCGTTCAGAGTCAGCGCGGAGCCGACATCCTGCCCGGTGATGAAGAGGCGGCCACCCGATGCGACGTAGTTTGCCAGGTTCGTCTGTGTGCTGCTCCGGTCCGGCTGGCCCGGTATGTTGAAGGAGCCGGGGTCATCGATCGTGCCGGGGTCGGTCAGCAGATCGCCGGTGTAGGGCGACAGCCAGACGATGCAGCGCGGGGCGCTCAGGATCGTGGCTGCGGGCAGGTTCTTCAGGGCCGGGATGTCGCTCTGGGTGTCCTGGATCGCCGGCTGCTGGATACGAGTCGGCGCATAGGCGTTCAGGATGGACTGCGGCACGGGGCCGCGGGACAAGATGCGCCAAAGGCTGTACTTCTGAGACGTGTCAAACGTCGTGCCGTCGCGCGTCCCGGTGCTGATGACCGAGTCGGTATAAGAGCCTACGCCCAGCCCGTTCTGTGTCGGGAACTGCGAGGGCACCGGACTGCCCGGCCCAAGATAGTTGAATGGGTCGAGCACAGCATTGAAGAAGTAAGACGTGGCCGAAGTCGGGATGCCGGCGTAAACGCGGTCCGGCAGGATGCTGACGTCCACATCGGTCAGGTACGACTCGGTGCCGAACTGCTTGGGAACCAGGTTCAGGTTGGCCTGCTGGCCGGCGAAGGTGGTGGCGGCGAACTTCTGGCCCAGCGCGTAATCGCTGACGAACAAGATGTCGTTGCTGCCGATGTCGCGCTGGGTGCTGAAGCCGCCTACGTTATCGTAGATGCGCCAGTTGGTCCGTCCCCCAGAGTACCGGGAGGTGCCGGCCGGGAAATTAGGGAACCGGGCTTTGTCGTAGGCGATCACATCCAGGTAGAAGTCGCTGACCGACGTCGGGGTCGTGAACGTCACCGTGTACAGGACGCCGCCCAGGTTGTCCTGCTGGGCCTGGGGGACGGGCTGGAGCTGAAGCCACTCGGCGGGCGTGGTGCCGTTCGCCGTGACGACGTTGGCCGTGGGCCGGTCAGTGCCGTTCGGGTAAACGCCGCCGCTGAAGGCCTGCTGATCATCCACACCCGCGAGATAGAACGGGTTGCGGTAGTCGTTCGGGGACGCATCGGCGGGCGCGAGCTGGTTGCCGCTGGTGGCGAACTGCGGGTTGAGCACCTGCGCCTCGTACTCCGGCCCGGTCGGGATGAACAGGTTCGGATTCCCGCCCTGAAGCCCGGTCACGGGGTTGACGCCGCCGCCATCCTTGCCGACGAAGATGTAGGTGTTATCCGGGTTGTTCCCATTGGGGAACAGCCACTGCCCGCCATGTGCGCCGCGTGGGAACACGAACTGCGCGATGGGCGGCGATCCCGTGTCGGGTTTGCCGTAGGAAGGGTAGGTAAACCTCTGGAAGGGGAAATTCCCCGTGTTCTGGTGCTCGAAATCCGCGAAAGCCAGGCCCAAGCTGCCGTCGGCGGAGGCGCTGCCGGTATCGCCCGTGGCCGCTCGGTTGCTCTGGCGGATGAACTGCGGGTCGTGGGAGAAGACCTTGTGCTCCAGGGCCTGCGAGTCCTGGTACTTGCTGTCCGGGTCCTTGATCTGGATGTAGACGCGCGGGCCGCCGTTGGGGCCGCCCGTGTTGTCGATGCCCGCCTCGCGGTCGCTCAGGCGGACCGTGAAGGTGACGGCCTGCCCCCCGGTCGCAGCCAGCTTGTTGGGTGTGCCCGTGACCGGGTTCGGCCCGGCAGCCTGGACGTGGACGATCTCGTTGTTGCTGAAGCGCAGCAGCGTCGGCGGGTCCAGGTTCAGCACCTGGGACTCGAAGATGCCGGTGTAGCCCGCGCCGACCGAATAGGAGGGGGCGTTGGTGTCCGAGGTGGCAACCGTGCCGCCCGCGCCGACCGAAACGGCGGTCTCGGTCGGGAAGCTGGTCGTCGGGTTGTTGTAGGTGACGGTGCGCCCGCCGACGATGGCGGCCCCCTGGAAGTTGCCGCTCTGGTAGGCGATGCTGAAGATGGACAGGAACGGCGACCAGGTCGGGTAGACGTCGTCGTAGGCGTTGCCGGTCGTGCTGGTCTGGCCCGCGTTGTCGTCGGTGTTCAGCTTGATGGCGACGTTGTTGGGCGCGTTCGGCCTCCCCGGCTGCGCGCCTTCGGGGGTGATGCGCTGCTGGAGGATGGCCGTGACCTGGTAAAAATACTCATTCCCGTTGGTGACGGCGGTATCCACGAACGTCAATTGGCCGTTGCCGTTGTTTGTCGGCTGGACGTTGGTCAGGAACGGCACACTGCCCTCCTGGCCTGCGCCGCCACTGTTGGCACCGGGGTTGTTGACGGAGGTCGGCTCCGCCGGGCTGCGGAAGATGTTGTAGCCGGCGGGCGGCTCCGCCTGCGTGTTCGGGGGTGCCTGGAAGGTCAGCACCACCTGACCGTCGCCGCCCAATGCGGCCAGCTGGCCGGGGCCGGACGGGTCGGAGTTGTCGGAGAAGCCGCCGAAGCCGCTGCTCTGCGTGGCGTCGGTCGTGTTCGCGATGACCTCGATGCCCTCGACGATGGCGTTGCCGGTGACTCCGGTGAAGTTCAGCACCACCGTCCCGGCGGTGACGGCGACGCCGTTGTTGTTAAAGCTCTGGCGCGGGATGGTGGTCGTGAACGTCTGCACCGTGGCCGTGTTGCCGCCCGTAGAGCCATTCGTCCGCGTCAGAACTTGCGTCGCGTCACGGTTGAACTGGCCGTTGATCACCGGCTGGGTGTTGCCCTGGGAAACGTTGGTACCGGTCAGGCTGGGCGTGATCGAGTAGGTCAGGCCGGGCGTAGCCGCGCCCGGCAGGGCCACCTGGAAGTTCTGCGGGTTTTTGTCCCCGGTCGGCCCGGCCGCAGGCGACGTCGCCGCCGTCGTGGTGACGACGGCGAGGTAGTTGTTCGGCCCGGTGATGGTCACGGTCGCGCCCGTCAGCGGAACCCCCGCCGCGTCGGTGATCAGGCCGCCGAGGACGCCGGTCGTGGTGCCGCTCTGGAGCACGAAGTTGACGGCGGTGTTCTGGCCTGCGGTGAAAGTCGCCGGGAGCGTCTGCGTCGCCGCGCGGCCCACGGCGGGCTGTGCGGTCACGTTGTACGTGCCCGCAGGAACGGGAACATTGGCGAAGGTGCCGTTGGCAAGGGACGTCGTCGTCGCCACGACGGCATTCGTGGTCTGGTCGGTCACAGTCACGGTCACGCCGCCGATAGGCCCGTTCTGGTCCCGGACGCTGCCGGAGAGGGTGGCGTTGTTGGGGACGAGCGTGAAGTCGGAGCGGGTGCTGCCGTTGCTGTTGACGCTGATCTGCACGGTCTGCGTCCCGAAGCCGGGGGCCGAGACCGTCTCCGTTGCGGTCCCGGCGCTGACGGAAGCGGTGTAATTGGTCGTCGCCGCTGCCGTCGTCGTGACGGTGACAGGCGCCGCGCCGCTCGTGGGTGTGATCCGCACCATCGCCCCGGCGAGCGGGGCACCGTTGGCCGAGACCAGCCCGAGCACCTGGCCGGGGGCCGTGCCGGTCGCCTTGGCGATGTCGAAGCCGACGGGCCTGCCCTGCGCGTCAAAGACGTTGTCGATCTCGGTGACGGGCCGGCTATTCTCGCTGACGCTGAAGACGCGCGTGCCGGGGGCCGCCGTGGGCGACGGGTCCAGCAGGTGCAGCCGGACCGTGTAGGTCGCGTTCGGCGTCAGGCTCGGGAACAGGTAGGAGAACGCCGGGCCGTTCCGGTCTGTCTGATAGATACCGGGAGGCGTACCGGGATCGCTGGTCGTGTTGAACGGGCCGGGGTTGTTCTCGGTTACGCCGCCCGTGGCGAAGGCGTTATCGGGGCCATACGGAGGGTTGCCGCCGAACGGATTCCCGGCGTCGATCTGATAGATGGGCGTGGCGATGGTCTCGGGCGTCGTGCCCGCCTCGGTGGAGCGGCCCGTCTGCCCGCCCGCGTCGATGTTCCGCACGACCTGGAGGTAGTAGATGTCATGCGGGGACGCGGGCGTAGCGCCCCGACCAAAGGCGAGGTACTCGAACCCAGGCGCGGGATTCGTGTACTGGTTGCGGATCGTCGTATTGCTCCAGGCGGGGCCGAAGTCGTCCGTGCCCGCCGCCGTGATGCGCCCGCCGACCGACTGGAGGCTGACGGGGAGCTGCCCGAACCCGGCGCTGTTGCCCGACACGTTGCCGCCGCCGCCGTTGATAAAGAAGATGGAGCGCCGCCCCTGCGTGTCCGGGGTGCTGCTGATGACCTGGGACTGGTTCGGGTCCTGCTCGCCGGAAGGGGGCGTGGGGCCGAACGAGTTGGAGCCGTTAGGCTGGTTGGCGAACGCGCCCGCCGTCGAAGCAAAAGCGATGAACTGCCCGTCCTGGGACCAGGCCGGGTCCGTGTCATCCGCCGGCCCGTCGGTCAGCTTGGCGGGGTACGAGATGATGTTCGGTTCGAAGCCGCCGGTCAGCGTGTTCAGGAAGTAGATGTGGTTGCGCCCGCGGTTGTTGCCGGTGACGCTGAAGGCGCTGAAGGCGAGCTGGCCGGGGTTGCCGGGCGCGAACGTGGGCCGGTTCACCTGGGTAAAGCCCGTGTTGGAGTTGCCGAAGGGGTCCAGCCCGCGCATCGTGACGGACGTAATGCCGCCGGTGTTCGTGTCCCCGTTGGACACGTTCAGAGGCGTCCCGCCAGTATTCAAGTAGGTGCCGGCGGCAAAGCGGCCGGCGACATAAAGGTTGCGGACACCGGGGGACTGGGCATCGGAGACGAACGCCAGGTCGTTGTTGTTGGACGAAAGCGTGGGGAAGAACTCGCCCGTCCCGGTGCTGCTCGTCGTGACCTGGAAAGCCTCGCCGCCGTTGACCGAGATCACCCAGATGTGGAACCGGCCATCGGCCTGGACGCCACCCATCTGGGTCCGGTTGGACGAGAACAGCAGGAACGTCTGGTCGGCGGACCACACCGGCGTCAGGTTCGTCGCCGTCAGCGCGCCGATAAAGACCGGCGGGTTGGCCGCCGAGTTGGTCAGCCCCTTCGCGCCGGCAAAGCCGACCAGGGGCCGGAAGGCGGGCGGGGGGTTGAACACGTCGAACGTCTGCACCGCGCCGGGGATGGGGACCGTGTTGCCGCCCGTGCCCGCGCGCGGCTTGCGGATGGCGTTCGAGCGCATCATCCGGCGGTCCAGCAGCACACGCCCGTTGGGCGTGTGCTGGTCCCCGGTCGCGTTCGGGTTGACCGGCGTGGCGGCGCGGGTGTGGGCCGCTCGCAGGGCGGCGCTCAAGGCCAGGAACTGGCCCGCGCCGCTACGCTGCGGCGCGGCAAAGGACGGCATCAGGGCAGTCAGGAGAAAAATAAACGAGGCGAAAAGCGGGCCGGCGGTGCGCGCGGCGGCGGGCGTGGTGCGTGAAGCGTTCAAGGACGACAACCTCCCTGGTTGTAGGCGTCGCGCGAGCGTCTTGGGGGACGCTGCGGCGCGGTGCCGGGCCAATCGGCGGAACGGAACGACAAATGTCATCAGGGCACAGTGGCCCTGTGTCGGAGCGCGGAGTTATGGGTGGGGATGAAAGCGGCGGCGGGTCGTATCGCCCGTCGCTCACGTGTGATCTTGGCTCGATCTTCTGGGCCGACACGGCTCGCGGAAGTGAAAGCTATTCATTATAACATACGGCCTATCGTTTTGCAAGCGTCTTTTACAGGCAGTTTTACGGGGATTTGGGTCGCGCCCGCGCATATGCCTCTGGACACTTAGAGGCGCTGACACCAAGACGCCTTCAATATTTTTGGCCGCCGGCCTGATTATTTTCACCCGTCCAGCCGGGCCAGACTCTCTTCGCTCCGCTTCAGCGCGCCCTCGCGGACGAACACCAGCGTCAGCAGCGTCCCCGCCGTGACCAGAACGGCGGCGGCGACGAACGGCGCGATGTGGCCGACGCCGTCGTAGAGCTGGGTGCCGATAAACACGCCCCCCAGTGCGCCCACGCCCTGGGCCGTCGAGACGGCGGCGAAGACGGTCCCCCGCCGCTTCTCCCCGCCAAGCTCCGTCAGCAGGGCGAGCCACGCCGGGAAGGCCAGCACGAAGCCCACGCCCAAGAGGCCCGCCGAGGCCATGAAGCCCCCGATGCCCACGCGCAGGTGGTGCAGGATGGGAATGCCCCACAGGCCGAGCGCGCAGAGCACGAATCCCAGACGCACACACCGCGTCTTGCCCCAGCGGTCCGCCAGAAGCCCCGCCGGAACGGCCACGGCGGCGATGGCAAGAGCGGGCCATAAAACCAGCGCCCCGAAGGCCGTCTCCGACATGCCGTACTCATCCAACGCGAACTTCTTGACCAGCAGGGAGATGCACCCGATGCCCAGGAACGTCACGAACGCCAGCCCCAAAAACTGCGGCACCGTCCGCAAGGCGGCGACGAAGCCTTCCCAAGTCATCGTCTCGTCGTGGCCGTGTTCATGGGAATGCTCGTGGGCGTGTTCGACAGTCAGGTGCCGGTGATGCCGCACCTTTCCGCGCACGCTCAGGGCGGCGAGGACCGCGATGCCGAACAGCACGCTGGCGAGGATGAACGAAGGGTAGTAGTATCCCGGTTGGTGGCTCGCCAGCAGGACCGGCGCAGCGACGACGGGCGCGGCCTCGACGGGCGCAGGTGTGGTCGCCGGGTGATGCAGGACACCCCGCAGCCCGTGCCCCGCGCGGTGCAGCCCGTGGTGCAGCCGGCCCCCGAGCCGGCCCATCTGCTCGCCGAACGTCGCCTCGCGGGTGAACAGGGGGCCGAACGTGTCATCCACGAAGCCGCCGATCAGGAAAGAAAAGGCGATCCCGACCATGTACACGACGTTGAGCGCGCCCATCGCCGCGCCGCGCTTTTTTTCCTCCACGACATCGCCGACGTAGGCGTACAGCGCGGGCCACAGCGCGGCCTGCCCCATCCCATCCAGGCCGCGCAAAAGCCCGAACACGAGCAGGGTGATGACCGCCGTTGCCGCCAGCGGGTCGTAGCGGGTCGTGATGAAGACCAGCGGCGTGAAGACCGTGACCAGCGCCCCGCCGAGCATCAGCGGCTTGCGCCCGAATCGGTCCGCCAGTACGCCCAGCGGCGACTTGAACAGCACCTCGCTGATAAAGAACGGCACCATGAGGTAGCCGTAAGTCTTCGTTGGAATGTGCAGCCCCTGCGTGAAGTAGATCGGCAGGGCGGAATTGTTCAGGATGGAGATGCCAAGCTCCGCGCAGGCGGCGATCAGCACGACCGGCAGGACGGCGGCGAGCCAGCCGGACGGCTTCTCTGGGGCCGCCGACGGCGCGGGCGGGGGGCCGGAAGGGGGATCGTTCAGGAGAGGGTCATTCACAAAAGGACCTCGCGGCTCGTCTCTGCGGACAAATAAAGGGCGTCGAGAATGCGCGTCACCCGCAGGCCCTGCTCGCCCGGCACCGGCACGGGCGTCCCCTCTTGGAGCGCCCGGACGAAGGCACGCAGCTCGGCCTCGTGGGTGTTGGCCTTGGGCAGGAAGACCACTGTGGTGTCGGTCAGCGTCCCGCTTTCCTCGCGGAACAGGCGCGTGTTGGCGTCGTTCAAGGGGTCCAGATAGGCCCCGCCTTCAGTCCCCATCAGGCTGGTGCCGAACTGGTCCGCGCCGATGTTGGCCGCGAACGACGACTCGAGCGACAGCGTCGCCCCGTTGGCGAACCGCACGAAGCCCGCCGCGAAGTCCTCCACCGTGTAGGATTTAGGGTCCCACTGCCCCCGCAGGCCCAGGACGCCCTCGCGCGTCCCGAACTTGACATACGTCTGGCCCGACACGGACACCGGCTCCGGGTGATCCATCAGCCACAGCGTCATGTCTAGGATGTGGACGCCGATGTCGATCAGCGGCCCCCCGCCCTGCTTGTCCTTCTGCGTGAACTGGCCCCAGCCGGGGATGCCGCGCCGGCGCAGGGCGTGGGCGCGCGCATAGTAGATGTCGCCGATCTTGCCGTCGTCCACGAACCGCTTGATCGCCTGGGCACCGGCCCCGAAGCGCATGTTCAGGCCGACCCCGAACTGCCGCCCCGCCGCGCGCCCCGCCGCCACCATCTCCGCGCCCTCGGCGGCGTTGATCGCCAGCGGCTTCTCGCAGAGGACGTGTTTGCCCGCCGCGAACGAGTCGAGTACCGGCTGCTTGTGCAGATAGTTCGGGGTGCAGACATCCACGGCGTCGATGCCGTTCGAGGCCAGCATCTCGCGGTAGTCAGCAAAAGTCCGGGCACCGGGGGCGAGCGCGGCCGCGGCCGCGAGCGCCTCCGGGTCTACGTCGCACAGGGCGGCGATGCGGACCAGGCCTTCCTCCTGCATCTTTCTGAAGGCAGCCAGGTGCGCCCCGCGTCCGATGTATCCCGTGCCGACCATCGCAATCCCCAGGGGTTCCGCCATGGCGTTCCTGTTCGCCGCCCGCCGCGCCTTTTCCTGCTTGGACACGGGAACGCTCGCCGGATGGATCATCCGGCGGGCGTTCGGGTTTCCGTTCCGGCCCTTCAGCGCGTCCGCTTCGGCAGCCGCAGGTCGGCCTGGAGCCGCCGTACCACGCCCGCCTTGAGGACGCGCGCCCGGTGCCACCGGCTGCGCCGGACAGGCGGGGGCAGCGACATATCAGCCGCCGCAGCCGTCAGACGGCTGTAGAACGCCGCCGCAAGGGCCAGATAAACGCTCAAAGCCAAAAAAGCCGTCATGCCGTCTTTTCTCCCCTCGTTGCACCGTCGCGGAAGGTGTAGTTATAGCAATGGTATCGTGTTAAGCCGCTGCCTAAACATCAATGGCCGTGGCGGACACGGGCGAAGGCAGGAGGGCGGGCGTGAGGTCCGGCGCGCGCCAGTCGCTCTCGGCGTACTCGGACCAGATGCGCGTGTAGGTGGCGAGCGTCTGCGCGGCGATGGTGTCCCAGCTAAACGTCGTCCCGACCCGCTCCCAGGCCGCATCGGTCATGCGTTTAGCCGTCTCCGACTCATGCAGCAGCTTCAAGATGCCGTCGGCCAGTGAGCCGGGGTTGCCTGCGTAGGTGGTCAGGCCGGTCACGCCGTCTTCCACCACCTCGGGAAGCCCGCCGGCGTCCGAGACGACGACGGGGACATGGGCAGCCATCGCCTCCAGGGCGACGATGCCGAACGGCTCGTACAGCGACGGGAAGCAGGCGATGTCAATAATGGAATAGATTTTGAGCAGGTCGTCGTCGGGCACGAAGCCCGCGAAATAGACGTGCCGCTCCATGCCCAGATAGGCGGCCAGTTGAACCAGGTGCTCGCGCTGCCCGCCGCCGCAGACCAAGAGCTTGGCATCGTGGTAGCCCCAGCGGACCTTGGGCAGGGCCTCGATCAACACTTGGACGCCCTTCTCGCGCACCATGCGGCCCACGAAGAAAATGATCTTCTCCTCGGGCGCGGCGTAACGGGCGCGGAAGGCAGCCTTGTCTTCGGGGGTGAAATCGGGGAGCTGGAACTTGGCCGCGTCCACGCCGTTCGGGATGATGTCCATCTTGGCCCAGGGCGTCCCCAGCGCGTGTTCACATTCGCGCTTCATGAAGTCCGTGCAGACGATGACGCGCCAGGCCTCATTCTGCAATTGCCACTCGACCGAGTTGATGTATTCCTGGGTCGGCCCCTTGATGCCGCTGTTGCGCCCATGCTCGGTCGCGTGGATGGTCGCTACGAGCGGCAGGTGGTACTTATGCTTCAGGGCCGCAGCCGCGAAGTGGGCCAGCCAGTCATGCGGGTGCAGCAGCAGCGGCTGGTCGTCATCCTTGCCGATGATCTCCGCCACTAATGCGTCCGCCCGAACCAGCATCGCGTCGTTCAGCAATTGGACCCAGTGGATGAAGTCGTTGCCCGGACCCGACGGCGTCACGCGGTACAAAAAGATGCCGTCCTCGACCTCCTCCTCTGCCGCGCCGGGGTGCTCACAGGTCACGACGTGGACCTCGACGCCCTGCGCCGTGAGCGCGTGGGCCAGGTCGTAGACGTGGCGCGAGATGCCGCCGACGATCTTGGGAGGATACTCCCAGCTCAACATAATGACGCGCATAAGCATATATGGCCCTTTATCTCAGGTCAGAAACCTCATTTCGAGATATGTTTTTCGGAAGCGTCAGCGGTTTGCGTTCTGTCCGTACCCGATTATCTTATCACTTGCGCCGGTGGGGAGAGGACGCCGGGAGTGTGACTATGGTGATGAAGGTGGAGCTGCCTCCCGCCGCAACGGCAGAGGGAGAAAGAGGGGCAAGCTGACCCGTGCCGGTGATCCGGTACTGAGAGATCATGCCTGGCCTATCGTTGACGACGTAGAGGAAGCGCCCCGTGGGGTCAACTGCCAGGGACTCTGGGGCACCATCCGGGTTCTCGGCTTCACGTTTCGGCAGAGCTGAGAGTGTGCCGTCGGCGGCGATGCGGTACTGCGAAATCTCATAGTTGGACTGGAGGTTTGTGTACAGGAAAGCGTTCCCTCGGGTGCCCGTCGTGGTGCCGCCGGTGTCACTGATCGCGATCTGGGAGCCAGGCCCGCCCGGCAGATCGATCTCCGTTGGAGACAGGGGCGACAGGCTCCCGTCCGCGCTGACGTGGTACTGGAAGAGCCTCTGGCCTGAATCCGTGACGTAGGCGGAACGAGTCGCCGGGTGCAGGGCTAGGGCGCTCAGGTTCTGTGCGGGTAAGCTTACGACTGGCGCGAGTTCCGACAGGCGGCCGTCCGCCCCGACGTGGAACTGCGAGATGGAGCCGGGGGACACGTTGACGCAGTAGAGCGTCTGAGAGTTGGGGAAGAACGAGAATACAATCGGCTGTGCCGGGAGAGCAACCGGCGCACCGGACTGGGCGAGTTGTCCATCTGCCTGAATGCGATAAGTGAAGAGGGTGTTGCCTTCGTAGTCGGCGCAGTACAGATATTTGCTGTCGGGGGTGGCGAGCAGCGCGATCGGCCCCTTGCCCGAGGGAACGACGGGCGGGGATAGCGGCTTGAGTGCGCCGTCGGGCCGTACCGCGAACTGGGAGAGGGTGTTGTCGTCAGTGTTAGGGCAGTAGGCGAAGCGTCCGTCGGGCGTGAGGTAGATGTTCCCCTCGTCGCCCTTGCCAACCGGCAGGCTAGGGGGTGACAGCGGAGTTAAGCGCCCATCCGACGCGATGCGGTACTGGAAGACGGCGTTGGCGCTGCTCTTATCTAGGCCGTAGGCGAAGTGCCGGCTGCGGTCGATAATGAGCCTATCAATGTAGCCTCCACCTGCGGGAACTGTCGGTGGGGACAAGGGTTGAAGGCCACCGCCGCTCCCGATGCGGTACTGTGAAATGGTCCCAGCGCCTGCATTAGAGATGTAGAGGACCATGTTTCCAGATGCCGACGGTCGTGTTGCCGGCGGCTTTGCCAGCTTGCCGGAGGATGGCTCCGCCCAAAGATTGCTGCACATCATAAGGATGCTGCCACACATTATGGAAATGCTATACATCCCACGTGGGTGCAAAAGCGTAGTTTTCAATCCCAAGTTCATCGTCGGCTTCCGCGCGCTAAGGCACTGTGTTCAGAGTCGCAGGGGTAACGTAGGGGCTGCCGGGATCAGAGAGTCGCCTCATCATATAGTTAGGATAGAGCGAAGTGCTTCTTCAAAAGGGAGTACGCTTGAGCTAGTTCTTCATCGGTGAAATGAACGTAGTTGAATAAATCGGGGTCGGCATTTAATGCGCTCCGAATGCCCAGATCGATACCTGCCTTTGTTTTAAGTGAAATCAGCGCGATGTCGCAAACTCGTTCTTTAGCAGTGGTGGGAACGTTCGGGTCTTGTGGCGCGTCCGACAATCTCCGGGGCGACAAATAACTTTCACGCTTATCCTTGAGCAATTCAACCAAGGCTGTCAGGATTTCCTTGTTGTCAATAAACCTGATGATGTCACACAGCAGAACCATATTACTCAATTTTCGAGTATGAATAACCTAAGTTGCGTTTCTGGTTTTTGCGGTTTGGGCGCACAGTCGAGCCTCTGGTAGAATGGAAGTACCACCCACCAAACCACCGGAGGCCGACCATGCAGGATCATTTTACCGAACGCATCATC
>JAABUP010001078.1_pt1 | contig 57961 bp, 42 predicted proteins | sample 5559201 | NCBI WGS metagenome assembly JAABUP01 (sample SAMN10711887, study PRJNA513373) | rock metagenome | isolation source: Antarctica rocks | place: Antarctica | reverse complement strand
TAGCCGGAGTTAATTAACTAGTTAGGTAATTTAGAAGCAACTTCACGTTTAGCTATATATACGATTTATAGAGAACGCACTAATTAGGCTCCTATATTAACCGCCTAGGATATCGTACTTATAACGACATCCTCGGAAGTAGACTTACTACCTAAATTAGGTATAAGGTCTACGTAGGTTATTACTATAATAGGTAACTTCAATTGCTCGAGGCTATTTATTACTAAGAGTTTTAGGTTTTAACCTATATCTATCGACGAGATATCTGAGTCGAAATCCTAGTAATCCTCTAGTTTATCTAGGTCGGTCTAATAACTAATCGCTATCCTCGTCTCCTAATTAGCTATTCGGGCCAGCATCGAGAGGTTCTATTAGTTAGGTAAATCGTCTAGTTTCTTCGATCCACCTCCACCTATAGTTATAGCGACAGCAGCTTTCTTCTACTTCTTAATTAACTCTCTCTCAGCCTTCTAATCCATCGACTATTAAGGTCGTCTATTAGGGTATAGAGTCTAGCACTATTTAGGCTAGTACCTCCTACTATTCTTATAAGTAGGATAATTAGGTTTAGTCCTAACACCTTCGTACTTAGGGTTAGTAGTAGGAGTACTCCTACTAGCTCTAGATAACCTAGAGCTACTGCGGCTGTTCTTCTAGTCCTTCTAGAACCCCTTAAACTAAGCCGCTATAGCCTATATAGTATTTTCTCGCTTATTAAGGCGATCTTCCTTATAGAGTATCTTAACCACGTCCTTAAAATTAGGGACTTCTCTTATAGTAGTAACCGTCCGATGTGCAAAATCCTTAAATCTACTATTAAGGTTGTTTAGGAGTATCGAGACGTATACCTAGTTATTAAATTTAATTCCTATCTTCGATAGGTCTTTAGCCTTAGAGTTAATATCGGTAACGTAAGTGTTAACCGAGTTATTACTTTTGTTAAGCGATATACTTATTAATTCTTAAAGGGCTATATAACGAGAGGTAAACCCGGAGTTAACGTATAGCTTCTCGAGTTTCTCCTATAGCTTCTAGAATAGAACTTTATCCTTAATACGACCTACTAGTCGTTCTTCACATTTAATAATAATTCGTTAGATAAACCTAACGTTATTAAGGTCCTAGAGCTCCTAATCGGCCTTAATAGCCGTCTTCTCAGCGATAGTAGGGGCCTTCCTAGTAACTTTTAGATAACTAGAGGAGGTAACTTTAGTTGGATAAGTCTCCTTAACCTATAGCTTTAGTCTCGAGTCTTTATCGTTAATATACTATAGGCCGTCGAATTTTAAAGCGGCCTTATAGCTACGTACCTAGGGCTTATAATTATCGCTCCCTTTTAGCTTAGGAAACGCCTAGATTGCGTAGGAGTAGTCCGACGATAATATAGTAGCTACTAATAATAATATAGAGCTATATAAAAAGATTTATAGTAGTAGAGTTAATAATCGGTTAGATAGTAGTAAGGTAAATACTAAAAACCAACTTTTTAAACACGTGCCAACTTTCTTCTATATAGTAAAAATCGCAAAAATTGTAAAATCGATTACGATAACGAGTCTTAAGGGTTAAGACTTCGTTACTTAAACTAAACTAATTAGAGAGCCTCCTCGACGGAATCCCGGGCTTATAACCTATTAAAATACGAGGAGAAGTTAAGGTCTTATAGGTGTAGAATTAATTAATTAAGTTAGTTATATAGAGAAGAAAGAGAAGTGTTAGGGGGATACTAAGACGCTAAACCGCTTTAGGTAATCTACCTATATAACCTAGAATAGTTAGTAGTATAAGGCTGAATTCTAATAGGTTAACGAGGTATTTAATTAATAAGGTAGTTAATAGGGTAGTTAATAGGGTAGTTAATAAGGTAGTTAATTAACGAGGTAGTTAACGAGGTGTTTAATTAATAAGGTAGTTAATGAGATAGTTAATAAGGTGTTTAATTAATAAGGTGGTTAATAAGATAGTTAATAAGGTGTTTAATTAATAAGGTAGTTAATAGGGTAGTTTATAAGGTAGTTAATTAATAAGGTAGTTAATAGGGTAGTTTATAAGGTGCTTAATTAATAAGGTAGTTAATAAGGTAGTTAATAAGGTAGTTAATTAACGAGGTAGTTAACGAGGTATTTAATTAATAAGGTGGTTAATAAGGTAGTTAATAGAGTAGTTTATAAGGTATTTAATTAACGAGGTAATTAATAAGATAGTTATTACAATAATTATTACAATATCTGAACTACCCTATTAACTACCTTATTAATTAAACACCTCGTTAACTACCTCGTTAACTACCTTATTAACTAAATACCTTATAAACTACCCTATTAACTACCTTATAAACCACCCTATTAACTACCTTATTAACTACCTTATTAACTACCTTATTAATTAAACACCTTATAAACTACCCTATTAACTACCTTATTAATCTACTACCCTATTAATTAACACCTTATAAACTACCTTATAAACTATTAATCCATTAATCTATTAATCTATTAATCTATTAATCTATTAATCTATTAATCTATTAATTCATTAATCTATTAATCTATTAATCTATTAACCTAACTAAATATAGGTTAGCCTATAGGTAACCCCTTTTTGGGTAGGTTAGGTCGGGTTTTCGTCTAATTTTAATAATCCGACTCTAACTCGGCCCTAAGTGCTATTTTGACCTAACCTACCCTACCCTAAATTAGGTTACCCGGCTCTATTGCGTAGTAATTATATAGTATCCCTTAAAGACTAGATCGTACGTCTTACCTTTAGTATTCCTTTTATTAGCGGTATAGCCGCGATTAGGGCGAAATTTAAGAATATTACCGTCTATATTAAAGCCCTTACTCTAGCGTAGCTTACGGGTACGCGTTACGATACTAGAATCGATAATATCTCGTATAATATAGTTAGCTAGAATATAATTAGTAGAAGGCTACGAGTTCTTATCGTCTTTATCGATATCGTCCTATTTAAGTAAAATAGGCTTTACGCCCTTAGGTAGGATAGGTATCGCCCGCTTAGCGGCCTTATTATAGACTTTTCGTACGTTACGGTACTTCTAGCCGTCGTTAAATTCTTCGTTAGACTAGTCTACGATATAGTCCTTAATAGCTTTCGCGATTTTATTAGCGTCGGCGATATCGCTACCGGCCTCTACGGACGTTAATTTTTTACCTATAGTATTAAATATTATATTAAAGTAAGGTCGTAAGTAAAAAATACTATAGATAGGGTAACGCTATCGAATTTAAGGGGAAGATAAACGTAGATAAGGCTATAGATAGTACGAGGCTTTATTAGTAGATATAGTAGATATACGAGTAAAGTAATAGGTAAGCGAAGGTTATAGTAAGTAAACTATATAAGAGGATAGAGATAAAGCCTAAATATGCCGGCGCGTTAAGAGCGCTAAGACTTCCTACGTCGCTAGCCTATAGGCTAGCGTAGTCTATAACTATATTATAGGATATCTAAGTTACTACTAGCTTAGTCGTCTACTTTAGCGGCGGTTTAGTCGACGTTAGTAGAATCGATTAGGGCCTATCGTCGCTATAGACGTGCCGTAGGTAGAGGACGCTATTCGAAATTATCGACTAACTCGAGGGCTCCCTATAAGTCGTCGATAGAGTACTAGACGTTATCTTCGTCGCTAAAATTATCCTACTTAACTAGGTACTATACCTTATTACGTACGATCCGTTTATCTAGTAGGCGCTCGATAGTATAAGCGTTACTATATCGATAGTCTTATCGATCCGAGATTACTAGAGGTAGATAGCTATTACGTACTCGATAAAAGGGATCGGGAGCGTCTAGATAGGGCTCTAATTAGGTTATAGATATAATAGGATAGATATGTATAACGGGTAGTAGGTTAAGCTTATACGCTAATTTCTCTATACGGCGCTTTATTCTAAAGGGCCCGGCGCGTTAACTAGAAAGCTTACTATTTAGTAGACCGGGTAGTATATAACCGTAATAGAGACGTAAATATACCTTCTCGCCGAGCTAAATAGGCGTATAACGAGCGTCGTAGTAGTACTTAGCTATAACGTTTACCTATATAATAGCGGCTTCGGCCTCGTCTCGATTAATCTATCGTAGTTTAGCGAATCCTTCGCCGGGAGTATCGACTAGTATACCGAGGGAATTATTTATACGAAATCCGTAGACTATATTATTAGGGGACTAATTAGTAGCGCTATTAGGCGAATTATTTGATATAGATTATAAGTAAGGTAAGATAGTTATAAAATCGTCGTCTAGGTAAGTAGTAACGAAAAATCTTATAGCGATTTCGACGGTTTAATTCGTTCGTTCTAACTACCTATTCGTCTATAAATAGTAGACGGTAGCGGTTAGTATTTTAGTACCTAGCCTAGCGAATATAGCCGTCTAAAAATCGGATATAAATTTAGAGTCTCTATTAGAGATAATTACTTACGGTACTCCCTAATAATAGCCTATAACTACTAATAAAAGGGCTATTACCTATTAGGCGGTATCCTAGGTATTTATTCCCGGTATAAGTAAGACCCTTTTACTAAACTTATATATTACTATAAGAAGGACGTCGAAGCCTTCGGCCGTCGGCGGTATAGTAAGAACGAAATCTAGCGTAACTATATAAAAAGGTATAGCGGGCGAGTCGATAGGTTATAGCGCCCTGTAAGGGCAATACCGTATAGTTTAGTTTACCTAGTACTCCGGGTAGTAATAGATATATTCGCGGAGACGACGAGATAGCTTCCGTAAGTAAAGTAAACTAACGATTCGAGTATAAGTCCGGTAAAAACCGCTATAACTCTACTAGTCGTAGGCTAGTTCGAAGACTTCCTTTTAGAGAGCTTTTAGAATATATAGACGCTCCTTACCGTCCTTCTTATTAACGAAGTAGACGAGATCGCCTTAAAGGCGGAACCTTAGACCTTAAAGACTATCTTCGATACCGTCGGTAGTTAATATATTAAGGATCTTACGCTAATACTTATTTTTAGTATACTCTTCCTTTAGGCGCGTCTTAAAATCGTTAGATATCTCTACTAGGGTAATATAAAAAGTAGAAAGTATCTCTAGCGTAGTTTTCTTAATAGGTAAACGAGATAGGGCGTCGGGGATAATATATAGTTTACCTAGCTTATATCTAACGTCGAAATTAAACTATAATAAATATATAGAAGCGCGGACTAATCTAAGGTTTAGCTTATCGGTACTTATTATCGAAAGCTTCGTCTACTTTACTACTACCGTAGTTATAGTATAGTTAGTATAGATAGTAATACGGGGTTTAGGAGTTAAGGGTATTATCTAAGTAACGATTAGATATCTAACTCGTCGAATAACCTAGACTAAGCCTACCGTTTCGAGCTCGGTCGGCTAATAACGGCTCTTAGCGGGCGTAAGGTACTTACTAAGAAAGAGAATTAGTTCGACGTTTTACTTACCGAAAATATCCTTATCTCCTTTTATATAATATATAATCGCTCTAAACCCTTTATTTAAGGCGTCGACGTCGACGTAGAGTAGCCTCTTAAGGTTATAATAGACGAGAAAGGTAGATTTCTTAAAAATAGCTTAAAGTATATTATAGGCGTACTTTTCCTTAGACGAAGGTAAATCTAGACGGCTACTATAACTAAAAGATTTCCGAGCCTTACCCTTAATAGGCGCTCTACGGAGTATAAGAGTTTTTCGATATTATAAGGACTTAATAATCTATATATAATAGGCGATAAAGTTACGAAGCTAGCCTATTATACCTAGGTATATTTCTAAGTCCTTTAGTATAAGTAGAAACTTAAGTTTAGTAATAGCGGTAATCTTCTCGGTAGTAGTACTAAGGCTAAAACTATCGACCTTCTATCCTAAGAGGGCGATAGTTAGGTAGGCGAGGAAGGTCTTCGACGGTTTAATAGCGATATTATATCTTTCGAAAAGCGAGAAGATTTTATATAAATAGGTAAGGTAGTCTTCTAAGATATTACTAAAGACGATAATATCGTCGACGTAGGCGCGGGTAAACGATCTAAACTCTCGAAGAATATTATCGATCTACCGCTAGACGTAAATAGGGCTATTTTTAAATCCTATTACGGCGACGTTCTATCTCTCGCTACCGCGATAACTAACGACGGTAAGTTTATAGCGGTCGGCGTATTTTATTAGCTACTAGTAAAAAAAACTAGCTCCGTATATTATACTAATATACCTATAGCTCTAGACGGCGGTAATAATATTAGACTATAAAGGTATAGGGTAGGCGTCCGTATAAGTAATTTTATTAAGGCCTCTAATATTAACGACTATACGGCCCTTCCTAATAGGCTCTTTACCGTCCTAGAGAATTATTCTCTAGACTATTAAAATAGGATAGCCGTAAGCTGTCTAGGAAGTAGTCTAGCTTAATTTCCCTTAGAGATAAAGCCTATCGAATTCCTTATCGATTAGTTAACGATCTTCGGTACTAATAGGGTAAACCTTAGACGTACTAGGCTTTATATTAGGTAGCGTATCGATTAGTATCTAGTCTTCTTTAGGGATATTAACTACTCCCCTAAGTCTCTAAAAATAGACGGGGATTATTCGACGACCGAACGGATACTATTAACCTAGCTATTATTATAGTAATAAAAGGTGAGCTATTAATTAGGATATATTCGTCGCCGCTCGCCGATAGCTTTAACGGCGTTATAGTAGCCGAGGCGGCTAAAGCGGTAACCGCTATCTAGAAAGCTTACTTTTTCTAGGAAAGGCGTATCGCTAAACCTATATTATTAGGAGTAGTTAAGAAATAGCCCTATTCCTCGTATTCTAAAATTTTACCGAGTTTTATCTTATTAGAAATAGTAACGGGGTAGGTAGATATATTTCGTATCTAGACGATAAAAACGTCGGTATCTACGATATAAGTAAAAGCTCCGCTATCGTTACCTAGATCTATTAGTAGAGTTCGTAGCTCGAAGAGATAGTCCCGTCCGGGAGGTAATAGGCGCCTCTTAATAGTAATATTAGCGACCGAAAAAGGTTTAACGGTAGTAGGTCGGGAGGCCTTAACTATCTCCGTTTAACGCTTATCTAGGGGCTTTATATAGAGCGTATAGGAAAAGCTATCGGTAAGACGTAGCCGCTAAGCCGGGATATTAAAGATATACTACTCTAGGCCGAGGATATCTATTCTAATTAGTAATTTAATACGGAGGTTTCGATAAGATAAATATCCTTTAAAATCTTAGCTATAGTTAGTTCTCCTTCTTTAGAATCGCCTAGAATATAGATATATCTAGCGATATACTCGGAGCTAGTATAAGAAGTATTACCGATTCTACGTATATTAATAGACGATTAAGTCTTTATAATTTTAGCGTAAGGATATTTCGATAGGTACTATTCTCTATCCGCTAATAATATACCGTAGTAAGTATCGGTACCGGCGTCGATTAGCTTATCGCTTTCCTTAACGGTATACTTTATCGTAGAGAACTTCTATAATCGGAAACTATCGCTATATTAGCCGCTAGCTAGCGATATCGTAGGTACTATCTTACGCCGCTAAATATCGTCGGTAGAGGCTAATGAAGCGTCGACGTTAGGTATTTAAGGCTTCGCCCTATAAACCCGAAGGTAACGATATAGCTTATTATTTAAGGGGAAACTAGTATTATAGCGTCGGTAGGAGAAGTCCGCCTAGGAGACGAAATAGGCGTCGACGTCGCTAGAATCTTCGACTATAGGCTACTCGTCGTACCGGCCTTTATAATTGTATCGACTATCGTTGTTAAGGGAATTAACCTATAAGGGTTAATTAGGAGGTAGAAAGATAATTATATTTAGTCTATAGAGTAGAATATTAGGATATAGGCCTACGCTAAGTATACTAAGTATCCTTATCTAATTAGATTAAGGTTATAATATCTATATCCATAACAAATGCCTACTAAAAAGGGAAAAAGCAACGCCCTCGTTATATATATAGCTAGTAATTAATTGAGTAACTAACTAATTAGAAGCCGTAGACCTTATAGGATCGTTTCGCATACGTATAGTATAGAAAGGAAGGTGTAGTGTTACTAAGAAGACGCGTAAGTAAGAAGAATCTATTAAATTTAGCCGTATACTAAGACCTTTAGTATCTATCGGTATATTTACTCTACTTACTTAGGTGGCGACGACGAGGTGACGACGATAGAAGATTAGATTAATGAGAAGTGTTGTGGTTATGGAGTACTAATAGTCTGAGCAAAAGTTGAATATGTTACTAATTAATGCTTCGAATAAACCCTAGATTGCGACCGGAGCAAAAGGAGTCGTTTAGCGGTTTCTCCGAGAATCTATATATTGTTTAATAAGGCTAAACCCGAATAGGTAAGGCGTAGTTTTGCGGGGTTACTAGCCGTGTTTATACTTTATAAATCGCCTAAGGAGTGTAGTGTATAGTGTAATAAACGAATATATATTCTATACTCTTACTTCTGTAGTTCTTCCACCTCTTCCGGTACTAGTTACCGCTGTACTTAGGATGTTAATCGGATTAAAGGATTAGGTACGGGAGAAGTCGATATATTTGCGTAGAGGTAATAACGGTATAAGTAGCTAAATAGGTAGAAGCTCCTACTAAGGGATCGAGGCTATAGCGATATTAACTAGCCTAGCGAAAGGATCGATAATAACTAATATCGACTAGCCTACTAAAAGGGTCGATAATAAGGTATTAAAAGGTACTCGATAACGCGAGTGTATAAGAGGTCCGACTTAGGCAAAACAGCTATTAGGTGTTAGCTGAGAAGCTCGTATAAACGTATAGTATAGACGATTATAACGTCGTCTACTACTAAGGATTAATCCCGTAGATCGACCGAAGTATTACTACTATTTATTAAGGGAATAAACCTATAAGGGTTAATTAGTAGGTGGAAAGATAATTATATTTAGTCTATAAAGTAGAATATTAGGATATAGGCCTACGCTAAGTATACTAAGTACCCTTATCTAATTAGATTAAGGTTATAATATCTATATCTATAACAATCGTCGTTAAAATCGATAAAGTCCTCGGCCTATAGTCGGTCGTAGTCGTCCCCTTTATTAGCCTCGGCGGCGTAATAGGCGCTCTAGTATATCTAGCCTTAACGGTTATCGTCGTCGTAGCTTATATAATATATAGCTTACTACCTATTACCCTAGTAGCTACCCCTATAACTATTATAGTTATTACGAGGGTTATATCGACTACGGTTAGTATAAGATTAACTACGGTTTTATAGCCTTAAACCTAACTCGTCTTACGCTACGTTATAAGCTAAACTCGGTAGCCCCCTTATTAAAAGGCGAGTAGGCGGTCCTAATAGTTACCGAGCGTTTAAGAATTAGGCGGCCGGGTTAGTAGAGTATAGATTACCTATATACTAATTCGTATTAGTAGGCTTCTAATAGGAATTATAGTAGGAGTTTATATTAGTATTCGACGGGTATTAGCGATCCGGTCGCCTAAAACCTCCTTATCGTTACGGCCGCGGATTATACTAACTAGGCCTATTATTATTAAAGCTATTATTTACCCTTCTAGTATATACCTTATACTAAACCTCTTTCTTAGCTTCGATTTACTAGATAAATTAACTAAGCGTCGTTTCCTCTATAGGCTAGTCGATATCCCTTTTAAGAGAAGGGTTAAGATTTCGCTATACCTACGTTAATTATTAGAAACTAGTATTAAAAGTAGCGTCTTTTATATAGCTAACTATAGCTTAGATATACGACGAGGGTTTCTTTCCGTTTCGAACGTCGCCGAGGGTATAACGCTCGTTAACGAGGGACGAGATAGCTATAGAGTAGCTTAGCCGAAAGCGTTTATAAAGTATATTAGTCTATTACCTATCGATTTACCGAAGGGCTAGTCGCTCGAGCTTACTTAGCTCGCTAGTATACTAGATTAGAGCGCTACTCCGAAGGTATATATTTAAATTAGTACGGATAAGCTCTTCGCCTTTAGTAAGGATTATATTCTTAATTCGCTCGATAAAGAGGTAGACGCTCTAATAGTAGACGTCCTTACCTTCTCGAACTATTAGACCGGTACCTAAAGATAGAGGTAGATAGGGATCGAAAAAACCGATCTCTTCTAGCCGCTAATAGGATCTACTACCGCCGGTGTTTTAGGTGGCTAGACCTAGGGGCCCTTAGGGACCTAGTAGCCTAGGCTCTATATATATATTAGTAAATATAGCTCGAAGCTCTACTCGCTAAGCGTCCGTAAACCCGACGTTTACCGATATATTTTCGGGCCTAATAGGATTACTAAAGATAATTTCGTCGGTAGAGGTCGCCCGGGTATCTATATTAGCGTCGTCGTTCGGTAGAGTATAAGTATCTAGATTAGTATCTTAGTCGGTAAGACTAGATATAGTAGGTATCGACGCGGACGACGAAGTAGAAGGGTAATTAAGTAACCGACGACGATACGGTTCTAGCTCCTAATTAAATTTAGTAATAGCTAGACGTAAGGTACTCCTAGTAATTATCTAATTAGTAGGAAAAAAATCGTCGTCGATAGAGCTAGTGCGTTTATACCGACGATAGTCTCGATTAGAAATATAGTAATACTACTCTAGTTTAGGCTTATAGTGCTTATAAGTAATACATAAGATAAGCTAACGATTTATAACGTCGACTTCGAAAGTATAGGGGTAGTCGGTAGTAAGGAAATCCTTTAACTACTAAGCGAGGGTAACGATACCTATAATAGGCTCTAGGGCTACGGAGATAGCGGAGAGATCCTTATAAAGGACCTTCGATTAATATTAGGAGATAGGTTAAGAAAGAAAAGTAAAATAGAAAATACGAAAAGAATATATATCTATTACCGTAACGGAAAGAGTAAGTAAGCTATAAATAAGGAAGTTACCGACCGGGGCGTGTCCTAGTTAAAGCTCTATAGTAGGCGAAGAGCTAATCGACGAATCGCTATCGATACTATTAATAGTAAAGCTTAAAGACCTAAAGTTAGAGAGTAGGTAATTAGGGTAGAGAAAATAGGGATTAGGAGGGTAGGTAACGTATACGGAAGCTGCGGGGTTTTTTGTCGATTAGCTAGGCCCGTACGTAGACCGTTTTTTCGACTAGTAGAGGACTCCTAGTAGTTCTCTCTATAGTTAGATAGTATAGAGACGTCTAAAACTAGTATTACTACTATATAGTAGGGATTCTAAGTTATATTAAGATATTATTTATTCTTCTAACTCCTATCTATAAGAAGAGGCTAAATATACCTCTATCTAGTAGATTCCTTAGTACTACCGTCTCTACCTACCTAATCCGTAACTGCCGTCTCTACCTACCTAATCTATCTACCTAATCCGTCCTACCTAATCCGTAATAATTAGAAACTAAAGATACTAGGGCGACGAATAGCTAGGCCTAGATAGTAAGTAGTATAACGCTATACCCCGACCTAGCGAGGAGTATCGGCAAATCTCAAAAGTTTATATTAAATCCGGATTTGCTAACTCCGGAAATACGGGTAAAATCGTAATTTTATCGTAATTAGTAAATACGCGTACTAATATTACGATTTTAGTAGGTTTAGTAGGTTTAGTAGGTTTAGCAAAATCACGATTTTTTAGCAAATTACGTAATTTTTAAAAGTTCGATTTTTTAATATTTATAATCGACTAAAACACTCGGGAAGGCTATAGGGGATAAACTACTAATACTACCTAAAATTAGACCCTAAATTCGGTCGATTCGGCCGATTCTCTCGCGGGGGTAGTGCCTAGGGTAGTGCTCGGGGTAATGCCTAGCCTAGGTTATATATATAGCGATAATAGTAGTACGCTAGGCCACGGTCGTATTAGAGGCCTTCGGGCTACGGTTATAAGGTCTTCGGGGGTTTATACGGCCAAATTTTAGGGTTACTATTCCCGGTGTTTCGGGTGTTAGTAACCCCGGGTTACTAATATAGCTAAAAGCGTTAGATATAGGCGGAACGTACGAAACGTACTAAATCGTACTAAAACCTAATTTTTCCGATAATATCTAAAAAAGCGTACTAAAATAAACTTTTGAGATTTACCGATAAGGGTAATAGACCTAGACTCCTCCCCTCCTCCTATAATAGCTAATAATATAAAAGCTAAGTAAATAACGGTTAGGCTCGATAACGAGGAGATAAGGAAAGCGTTCGTAGGCTCGACTAGTATATAGCTAGTCTATATATTTAGAAATAACGCTAACCTAATAGCGGTATCGATCGTAGCCGTAAGGCGGATAATAAGAGGAGATATTATCCTTAATACTATAATAGTAGAAGCGAGATAGAAACTTAAAGAAGCTACGGAGTAGACTAAAAGTATACCCGTTCGCGAGGATTCTTAGATAGATATACCTAATTAGAGTATACGGTATATATAAGAATATAGTCGACGACTTAAATTAAGCGAGTACTATCGAAATCCTTAAGAGGGATAATACCGGGCTATATCTCGGCCTTAAACTTATAAGCGTTCGATAGCTAAGGTTCGCGTCTAAACCGAACTAATATAGTAGAAAGAAGAGATACTCCTTACTCGTAATTAAGGTAGTAGGACTAGATACCGTAAATAGGCTAATTATAGAAGGGCTCCTAGAGAGTAGCTAAATCTACTACTACGAAATATAGATACGGTCCGCGGATCTAAAATAGTACTTTAACTACTAATAATATAGATATATATACGCGGTATATATAAATAAAATAAAATATAGTAGCTATATAGGCTCCTATTAGACTCGCGAGTATAGCGCCTACTACTAAAAAGAGGCGAAGTACGCGGTATACGGGGGTAAGTACGTATCGAGGAGTAAAGAATATAGTATTCGCTAGAAAGAAATATATCGTATATAATAGAAGATATAGGGAAAACCTAGGTAATACGCGGTATTATCTAAATTACCGATCTAACCGACGATAGGAAGTAACTAGAAGGCTCGCCTAGATATAGAGGGCTTCTAAGTAGTAGGCCTACTAAGGGGTATCCTAAAAAGGAAAGCCTTTAGAGAAACTATATCGAACGTATAAGGGATACCCTAAGTATTAAGAAAGGTAGGGAGACCTAGGAAGCTCGGAGTCGCCGAATAGGAATAAAAGGCCTTATTACTCCTAGCTAGCTAGTCGGTAACGCGAGAACCGATAGCTAGTAAGGAGAACTAGAAGAAAAGAATAGGAGAAGCTAACCTATCGTCCTCTAATAAGTTATAAACCGAACCTTAAAATCTTATAATATAATATAATATTAATAGCTAATTAAAGGTTATACTCCCCCTTCTAGAGGATAACGAGATAAAGGAGTTTAATATAATTACGATCTAGGAGTCGAGTTAGAACCCGGCGATATAGACTTTATATAATAGTAGTACTAGTAGGTTCTACCTAGTATATAAGAGCGGATAGAATATACGTACTTACTTCTATATTAATAAAAGGATTAACGTAGATTATCGGCAAATCTTAAAAGTTTATTTTAGTACGCTTTTTTGGATATTATCGGAAAAATTAGGTTTTAGTATAATTTAGTACGTTTCGCACGTTCCGCCTATATCTAATACTTTTAGCTATATTAGTAACCTAGGTTACTAATACCCGAAATAGTAACCCTAAAATTTAGCCGTATAAACCCCTAAAGGCCTTATAACCGTAGTCCGAAGGCCTTACGACCGTGGCCCTAAAGGCCTTATAACCGTGGCCTAGCGTACTACTATTATCGCTATATATATAACCCTAGCCATTACCGGGGCATAACCCGAGCACTACCCCGGGTACTACCCCCGCGAGAGAATCGGCCGAATCGACCGAATTTCGGGTCTAATTTTAGGTGGTATTAGTAGTTTATCCCCTATAGCCTTCCCGAGTGTTTTAGTCGATTATAAATATTAAAAAAATCAAAAAAATCGAACTTTTAAAAATTACGTAATTTGCTAAAAAATCGTGATTTTGCTAAACCTGCTAAACCTGCTAAACCTGCTAAAATCGTAATATTAGTACGCGCATTTACTAATTACGATAAAATTACGATTTTACCCGTATTTCCGGAGTTAGTAAATCCGGATTTAATATAAACTTTTAAGATTTACCGATAATAGCTAGAAGACTATCTACTATAGTAAAGACCTATATTCTCTATAGATCGATATTAAGTTAGGCTAAGGAGCTACGGCGGAGACGGTATAGATCTATAATATATATAACCCCTCCCCTCCTATACTAAAGTCTCTCGAAGGACCGTCGACTCTATTAGATTTAGAGCGGGCCTTATAAAAAGACGAGGAGTAGATCGTAGTAGGAGACTTTAATCTCTACTACCTATTATAGAATAACCCGGAGAGGTACTTATACTATACTATAGCCGATAAATTATTAGACTACGCTACTAAAAGAGGGATAAGTCTCGGTACGCCCGAAGGAACCGTTATATAGAGAAGCCGAGGTCTCTAGAGCGCTATTAATTTAACGTTCTTTACGGAAGGGGCCTATTATATAATAAGTTTATATAGAGTAAGAGAAGACCTCTATTATAGATTAGATTATTAGCTAATAGTAATAGATCTAGAGTAGTCCCGGGAAGAAACGCCTACCCGTACGAGGAGGAGGGTATAGAAAAAGACTAAGGACGAGATAATTAAAGAAGATATTAGGAGAGGCCTCGGTATACTAAACCGAGCCCTCGGGAGGCCGGCGCTAATAGTACTTATTAATATCGATTAATATACGGGGAAACTAATAGTAGGGCTCCTAGAAATTATCGGTATTATCGTTCTAATTACCTAGCTAAGCCTAGAGGCTAGGTCGTACTAAAATTATAACTATATTAAGGCTACGAAGGAGGCGAGGGCTCGCCTTAAAGAATACTACTACGAGAGAAGCGTATATACTAAAGAAGCCCTAAGAGAGACGGAATATAAGAAGGTATAAACGATTTATAAGGCGAAAGTACTCGTATTTTAAGAAGGTATTTATAAAGTATTCTTAAAGCCTACGGGAGTATAGAGGCTAACTAAATAAGGTAGAGAAAAGAGTAGAAAGTTAAAGGAACTTTCTTAATTCCTAGCGATAAAGGATAGAATAGGGGGAAAGGCTATAGACTTCGATAGTAAGGTAAGAGCGCTAAGGAAGACCCTCTTTCCTCTACCTCCTTAGGTAGACCTAGGGGATATTATAATAGTAAGGTACCTAATACTAATAGAGCTCCTATATCTAATTATAATACGCGAAGTAAATAAGGCGATTTAGAACTCGGCCGTATATAAGGCCCTAGGTAGAACGGGAATCCTAAACCGATTCCTAAGGTTACTAATAGGAGAGCCGATTATAGGCGCTATCGTATACCTATTTTAGGCTTATATAAAGATAGGCTATTACCCTACCTAGTTTAAATAGGCGAATATAGTAATTCTAAAGAAACTAGTAAAGAATAATTACTTAGAGCCTAAATCGTATAGGCTAATTATACTTCTTAATATATTAGGAAAAGCGCTAGAGAAGGTAGTTTTAAGTTTAAAGTATAGAGCTAATATAGTACGGTCGTTACTCTATTTAGGAGATCTTCTTACTATAGCCTTTCGAGTACGTAGTAGTACCTTTATATATAAGATTCCCTTTAAATACTTCTATCTACTAACTCGATTTAATTTACTATAACTTTCTAAAGCTTATCCGGTTACTAAAGCTTTTAATAACTACTTAGTATTTTATTTACTATAAATATAAACCTAAACGTAAATAGTATTCTCTTAGTTAATTTAAGCTCTAGAGGCTAAGCTCCGTCTTATTATATTAAGTAATAAAATTATCTAGAAAGTAGACTTAAAGAAGATAGTTATAAAGAGTAATTAAGCCGTAAGGCTCTCCGTAGTAACGGTAACCTAATACTAGATAAGACTAGCGGTCGCCGTATAAGTTAGTAAGGACGGCTTTACTAAGACTATATAGAATACGAAGAAGCCTCTACCGGATAGTACTACGGAAATAGTTATAATATAAGTATTTTTCCTTTAATCTAATTAGTAATTTACTTATAAATATCGCGAACTTAGGAAAGCTAATTACGTAAGTAATAACGATAAACGTAACTATTATAGTAGAGTATACTATAATAAGAAGGCTAATCTACTTAGGATAGAGTATTTTCTACGAAAGTAGCCGGGTTATATAGTAACTAGCGTCCGAGTTAATAGGGAAGATATAGTAGAGCTATCGAGGTATTTTAAGATATTACTATATACTCTATTACGCGTATTTAGCTAAAGTTTTAAATATCGAATTTTATCGAAACCTTTATATATCCGATAATATTACGTATCTAAAGCTTCGAATTAGGGAGAGAAGTACCGGAGAAGTTTCTAGCTTTACTTAATAGCTTTAGCTTTATACGGTACGCGCGAAAGAATTAGAAGTTTTATATATACTTACGAAGCTTTAATTTTAGGTAGCCGGGGAGGTAGAGCTAAGTCTAAGTAATTAGAGGTATAGTTAGGTAATAGCCTTAATAGAAACTAACGTAAGTAGATATAGCCGAGTACTAGGTAGCCGATTTAGGCTTCTATCTACTACGCCCCTATACTACCCTATAGTACTCTCTTTTACTCCCTCGCTACTTCCCTATTATTAGTAAAATCGGGACCTATAATTAGCTAAACGAGTTATATTTAGCGTAATTAGCGGGTATTTAGCCGGCTTAGCGCGTTTAGTAAGTCTTAGCGCTAATATTTTGTAAGATTAAGGTTCGGGAGCTACGGGAACGCGAAACCTTACGAGAAAACGCTCGTAACTTTACCGTTAGACTACGTAATTAAAAACGAACTTTAGATCTAAAATCTACGCTAAAAGTAGCCCTAGTAACGTATTCTATACTCTATATAGGCCTAGTACTTAAAGACTTATAAAGTTCTAAAGTTCGAATTTTACGTTCTAGCTAATCCCGCTAATCGCTAGCTAAAAGCGCTTAATAATTTCGATATAAGTATATCTATTTAGCGTAGCTAATCGCTGCTAATCGCTACTAATCGCTACTAATCGCTACTAATCCGGCTAATAGTACTAAAATCCGCTTCTCCGGACTTACTAATATTACTCCCTCGCTACTCCCTTACTACTCCCCTTTACTTACTTATTACTTCTCTTTACTCCCTTACTACTCCCTTTAAAGCGGCTTTACTCCCTCTCTCGGGCTAGATAGAAACGATAATTCCTAATCCTAAGTATAGGGTATATATAAGATATATATAAAATTTCTAAAACTAGACTAATATATAACCGGTAGCTAACTAAGATACCGTCGTTTTACTCCCTCGCTAAAGCTTAATTTATAATATACTCTCTCTCGACTCTTCTAAGCTCCTTCCTTACTCTCTTATACTCCTTCTCTACTCCCTTATACTCTTTCGATACTGTCCCGTACTCTCCCTTAACTACTTCCTACTCTTTATCTATTATCGTATTCTTATAAGTTTAAACGAGAGCGTCTATTTAGCCTATTTTAGGTGCTAATTAAAGAGGAGCCGGTTATGACTCTATTGATCCGCTTACTATCTTGATCGTCAAACAGCCTCCTCCAGAGGGAAGATGCATTTTGCATTATCGTCTCTTTCTGAACCGGACCCACGGAAAAGAGTTTCGGTAGTCATCATTCTGTGAATGAATTCAGTCAGCAGCTGTGTTTCAGACGATAGGGCCAAATGCGACGATAAAAGTCTGTATGCTCGTGCAAATATCGTAATCGCGCGGTTGAGTATGCGGGGCGCCACCTGCCCCTAGGTACCTACCTACCTCCTCACCCTGGACGTGAAATCGACCAATGTTGTGAAGATGCATAAGATGTAATCTTGCTAGTCCATGCTCACTTACGACTTCATTTTCGTCAATCAAAAGTCACGTACTCAAGGTACTTGAAATTTGATTATTGACAATCAACATCCTGGACCTCTGGAGTCCCTACGACGCATTCCCGTCCCCCATATTGAAGGTATTGATCCTCCCCCTTTTTCTGAACGAGCGCTGAATCCAATCCCAGGAGTCCCAAAACCATTCAAGGTTCGATTTGCCGTCGTCGCGTTGTACGAATACTTTCAGTGCACCTCCACTCCGAAAGAGGACCCAACCTGGAATGATGATCAATTCCACAGCTGCGCTCGAGAAGATCCAGGCCGGGTAATCCACAGCTAAACGATGACGTAGCGTCTTATCGATGTCTTCTCTTTGCGGTAATACCAAACCCCCATTCTGATCTATCCAGCAATCGCAACGATTGAGCGCACCCACAATTGTGGCAATGACACAACCTATCGTGCCCACGGCTATGAAAAGATCTTTCCCGAATATAGCCCAGAAAAGCTTGTTCCGATTGTCATCCCTTAGTGGTACAACATAATTTATGAGTATGTTGGCCAGAGCGCTTGCGAACCATGCGAGAAAGATTGCGACCTCACCAGTAACACGGCAGTTCCAGCCAGTGGGAGGTACAAGGCTCGAGGCGACGGAACCGCCGATTGTCGGTATCAGGACAATTAGGAGGGGAAGAATTAGATGACTTAGCCATTGCGTGAACCTAGAGAATGCTGTAGGCTGTGGCTCTGGAAAATCTCCATCTCCCTCAGGAGGCAGCAGCGGAGCTGACATGAGCGATGCACCACTTGAATCTTGCCCGCGATCTGCAGTCGTGGGTTGCCGTGATGTCTGGGATCGCCAACGTGATGGATGCCAAGAATAGATGCCACCATGAAATTGTCGATGATCAGTGTCACGTACGTAGCTTCGTAGCGTATTTATGTTGGTATAAATGCGTGAAAATCTGGGATCGTCGAGCATAGTCTTGGAGAAGTGGTCTTGTAGATCCTGATGAAATCGCTCAAGAATGCAAGGAATGCTGACTTCGGTTTGAGAAACTCCAATGAAAGAGCCAAACAGCGAAGTAGGTATGATCCAAAAGTAGAGCGACGTATAAGCGATGCTATGGATTTCAAGGCCGATGAAAATCGACGTGTTGAAGATGCCAGAGTCTATAGCTGCCTCTGTTCTAGCCATCGCTACTCCAATAATGCCGATGAAGGCGGTCAACGCAACCAAGGCGGGAAGGTATTTGGTTGCTCGGTCGGCGGCGAGAGCATTGGACGTCCGACGGCCAATATCCAAAACAAGCTGCTTATCTTGAGCCTGATCGAAAAGTGACCTGTACGCGCTCAGAATTGACGTATTATGACATGTAGCTTACTAACTGCATCACCTCAACTTGCTCCTCCGCCTGGCCCCATTCGTCGTATGCGTCCGTCACAAGGGCTAGACTTTTCCATCGACACTCCTCAATTTGCTGCTTTGCCCTAGTTACAGCCAGATCATCCATCCTGGATTCGTCACGAATCACAATTGGAACACCGAGATTCTCAAGACGTTTTTTCCATTTATTTACCCTCTTTTGGCACAGTGATATCTTGAGAAGGAGATTCTGGACTGTATCAATTGGATCGCCCAGAAGGTGGACCATGACAAAGGCCTCAGTCGCCAGATTCAGGGGCGGACGAGGGCACAGTGCAAACACCTGAATCAGCGGAACTTTCCACGTCGTGGCGCGTGTCCAGATTGTTGATCCATCATATCTGCTCGGACCAGAGCCTGCAAGATCTATGCATGCTTGTCTCGTCAAAGAGTGATGTCCAGCGGCAAACACAAGTCTGGGATCGTGACGATTCTGATGAAAAATCTTCTCAGTCTCGTCCCACAGAGAGAGAAAATCGAAGCGCAGCTTGCTATGGTCAGGCATTGTGAGGCCGTGTAATATTCTTTTTTTGACGCTTACTGAATTTCACTGGATGTGCGCAGAGACTGGAGGTGGTCTTTGGAGCAAGAAAAAGGAAAACGTGTGACGAGAAAATCAGCAAGATCAGTAACGCAGCTACAGCCTCGCCGGCCTTGTAGCAATCCCACCATTTAGCAGAGCTCCGGCTCACAAGCACCCCGGAAAGGGTGTAGGGCGTGAGGCCCGAAGGGATGATCCTCCAGAACCGGCCTTGTGGCTTGAAGCCGCTTTCACCGATCTGGAAATTCGACGTCGTAGTTTTTCGCCGATTAGATCAACAAAAGCTTCCATTGGCTTGGCTTGCCTCATGGTACTAGTAGGAATAGGTTGAGATCCGCTTTGACGTTCCCTTATATGTGTGGATTGAAGTAGGTACGTACTTTTCCTTGTCACATATCTGAAGTAACCCAATGGGCCAATCAAGGATCACCTAATCCGGGGGCCTAATGCGCTTCCCTGCAGCTTCAGCCTGATCATAAGGACAATCGGCTCCTGTCGCCCTGTGGGCTCACTGTTTTCACCTTTGGCTTCGGTACGTCTTTCCACACCACGATCGGATGAAATGGAAGGGGCAAATAAACATGAGTATGACATGGTGATGAAAATAATAAAAGATAGGTCAATTACTAGTATGCAAGAGAATTCGAAAGCGCACGCCACGTCACTATTTGGTGCGAAACCACTCGGGGGATGTGAAGCGGTGCAAGATCGTTACCGTTCACAGGTCCAGGAGGCGTGGTGAGATGGTGGCCTCTTGGGCAGCTTATCGGTGAAAGCGGTCGCTGCGGCGGTGGGCGTCATGAACTAGATGATGTGGTCAGTCGGACTTGATTCCTTGGCGGATGAATGGTGTTGAGAAGGCGGTTTCTACCTTGTGCGCTTCATCGAGCGCGACAATGCAACTTGCGGTATTGCGGCTCTCGAGGAAAAGATCGAGGCAAATGCTGAAGGGCGCGCAGCCAGAGCTCTCGTCGACGAAAGGGCAGCTTAGGTCAACGATGGTAAGGGTCCCTGGCTTGAAGTCCCAAACCCTGTCTGCAGACTGTTGTTCTATGGATCTTTCTCGGAACCATCTATTTCTCGCTTGTCTCCCAGCCTTGATATCAGGGAAGGTGGATGCTTGCTGCCCTTCCTCAGTCTTGGAAGGTCGGTCCATGAAGCTTTCTAGCAGCATGAGGGGGAGCTTCAGCGGCGCGATTTGCGGACCCGTGAACGCTTCTCCATCGACCCTTTTTCGGAAAGCATCATCATCTAAGCCTGGAGCACCCTGACTCTCCACTGCCATTTCTCGTAAGATGCGGAGGATGACCTGCCGACTATAAGAGTGAGCTTCGCGAGGATGGGTTTGACTTATTCCAGACTTCAATGTAGAGTGGTATGGGGCCGTCCTTGTCTCTCACAGCCATCATGCTCATCATCCGCGCTACGTCTAGATGCTTGTCTTGGAATTTCATAAGGAAAAACTTCGGGCTTTCGGCTACTGGGCGATGAGAGGGGGAGATTTTTATTCGTTTGCATCATTCGCCAAACATTTGTTGGGGAGATCAGGACTTTGACAGGTACACCAGAAGAACAAAGGTATGCTGCTTCACAAAGCTGCCTGCTTCCATAGATAAAAAAGTGTTAGAAGATAACAAAAGTTATATTAAAAGCGTTAAAAACTACGTATGGTTTTATGATAAATACGACATATATAATTGTTTATATTAAAAAGAAAAATAAGTAAAAAGAAAAGCAAGGCGATAGTGAGGTACCGGCGATAGCAAGGTCTTAAGTATGTATACGTTAGATCGGCGGTAAAGTACTTAGGTTTTGGTGTGTTTATCGTCCTTTACATTACTGCATCGTTCCAGGATCCGGTAACGTAGCTGTGAATGTCTGGGCGGAGCATTGCTCTGCGTCGCTCTGCTGTTACCAATCCTGTTTCACCCAAAGAGTGACTATGTATGGCCTGGCACATAATAAGGTCTTTGGACATCATGCTTAAGATATCGAAGAAAAGGGAGGGCAGCTCAAGCCGATGCTGATAGAGCCATTTCAGGGTCCCCTCTGCTGCGGCCTTGCACTGCCCCATAGTGCTCCCTCTTGCTTCCTCCCTGCTCCCTCGCGCTCCTTTGGTGCTCCCCCCTGCTCCCTCGTTGCTCCCTCTAAAGCGGCCCCGCTCCCGTTCCCGAACGAAAACGGCAATTTCCAATCCTAAGTTCGGGGTGTATATAGTATATATATATATATCAGAACACCCCCTCCCTCCCCGTCGAAAGACCCAAGTGGCCTAGTAGTAGTGGGCCCAATCGGGACCATGGACCCGGGACTCCTTGGGTTTTTCTTTTGCCGTCTCCTCCCATAGTATCATGCCGAGACGATCGAAACCAGGGCTTCCACCATTCCATTCTCGACGTGCCGCGTTCGAGCCTCGATACTACCCACCGCTTTCTCACCGCCAGTTCAACATCACCGCTGCTTTCGTAGACGACAGGAGAACCATTCCTTTCGCGTTCTCAGAGTGGGACCATATGATGGCATCTCTCGGGATTATGTTTCGAGAAATTGACGTCTGCTTTGCTGTGAGGGCGCATGCAGACTTCACATACGTGATGTAATGATATAGCTCCTTCTCCCGCGTCGAAAGACCCCGTGGCCGTCCCAGCGTTAAGCGATGCAGGGATAGTGTCTGTCAGAGGAATCGGGACCGGGACTCTCGGGGTCTTTCGTTTTGCCGTTCATTTGGCTTGTAGGTTCGAACCCCGATGCTGCAAAGATTGTCAGTTGGCATCAGATTTCCCAAACCTCGATTCATTCAGGGTATCCGTAGAGCCGTAAAAATCCCTGACCTGGTAGAGTACTTTGAACGTTTGCATCGCAGCTAGACAATCACCCCTTCGCTCGCTTTCTGGTTGGAAACTAGAGCGCTGCCGTTGGAGTTCTTCCGGGTATGCTGTTCACGCTTGATGCTGGTGCCGCGAAGCAGAGTTAGAGTTTATCGTATACTAAGATATCCCCCTCTATCTCGTCGAAAGACCCGTTGGCCCCGTGGCCGCAGCGCTAGATGGCGCAGGGAAGTGGTCCGTCAGAGGAATCGGGACCGGGACACTCGGGTCTTTCATTTTGCTATCTCCATAACCTGTGTTCGAAGCCCGATGGTGGGAGTCATTTCGGCACTGGAATTCTCTGGGCATCTCGTTTTGCCTGGTCAGTTGAGAGTCTGTAGCAAGCCGCCATTTCAGTCTTCTCGCGAAAAGAAAAGAAGATGTAAGGCGTTCTGTTCGATTGGTTTAGAAGAAAAGGGAAAGTGCGAAAAGGAATTCGAAGATGGAGAATGCGAGAAAATAAGAGTAGGCCGCGATATATTTGTCTCAATCAAGGCGTTGTGGATTGGCCTTGGTGGCGATGCATTCATAACTTGCTGTACACATCCCTTCAATCACTCATCTTCATACAGAGGCTTTTTTCACACCAAAAACCCTTACGCGTAACGATACCTCTACCACCAATCACCCTGCGCATGCATAGCAGCCGCCACCTTACTGAATCCCGCAATATTGCTACCAGCCACGAGACTGGGGAATTCGCCTTCGGCTGGCTCAACATATTCTTTGGCTGTTTCCAGACCGTTCTTGAAGCACGATTCCATGATGCCTTTGAGCTTGTTGTCGACTTCTTCCGCGCTCCATGCGATGCGTTGGCTGTTCTGGGCCATCTCGAGGCCGGAGACGGCGACGCCGCCGGCGTTTGCTGCTTTGCCTTGAGATGGGATTAGATCTTGTCTGCGGTAATTTCTAGGGATGTAGGTTGACTTACCAGGCGCATACCAAATCGCTTCAGCCTTCTTCTCCTTCCGATGCTTCTCAAAGACACCGATAGCCTCCTGCGAGCAACCCATATTGCTACCCTCAGCAATGAATTTGCACCCCACCTTGATCAGCGCCTCCGCTTCTTCTTCCGAAACCTCGTTCTGGGTCGCACTGGGTAGCGCCACATCCACCTTCTCCGCATGCTTCCATGGCCTCTCGCCTTCGATGTATTTGAATTTGCTCTTGTGGGTGTCTGAGCTCATTAATTCGGTCAATTGCTTTCGCTTGACTTTCAAGTCGGCAATGTAGGAGACCTCCTCTGGGGTGATGCCTTCGGGGCTTGTGGCTAAGATTGTGCCTTTGCTGTCGGAGAGGGAGACGATGGTAGCGCCAAGTTCGATGGCTTTGAGAGCGGCGTATTGTGCGACGTTTCCAGAGCCGGAGATGGCGACCTTTTTGCCTTTGAAGGTTTCTTTACCGCCTGAGGCATATTGAATCATGTGTTGGACGTACTGATTCCTGTCAGCAGCTACAGAGTTCTCTTGAAACTGCGAGTGCTTACGTAGACGAGACCGTAGCCCGTAGCTTCTGGTCTTATCAGGCTTCCACCGAACGCACCACCCTTGCCGGTCAAGCAGCCTTCCCACAGTGTAGTCTCAGCTTTGTAGGCACCGAACAGCCATCCGATCTCTCGAGGCGAAACACCGATATCTCCAGCGGGAACGTCCGTGTTGGCTCCGATGTGCTTGCTGAGCTCACGCATGAAGGAGACACAGAACTTGCGGATCTCGTTGTCGGATTTGCCCTTGGGGTCGAAGTCTGCTCCACCTTTGCCGCCGCCAATATTCACTGAATGAGGACTTGGACGTTAGCTGACTGTGCTTCATGCCCACCTGATTCATATTCGCAAGAATTACAAGGTCACTCACAGCCGGTCAAAGCATTCTTGAAGATCTGCTCGAAGCCCAAGAACTTGAGAATTGACAGGTTGACGGTGGGATGGAATCGAAGGCCGCCCTTGTATGGCCCCAAGGCCGAGTTGAACTGCACTCGGTATCCCCGATTGACCTGCACCTCGCCCTTGTCGTTCTCCCAGATGACACGGAATTGAATGACTCGTTCGGGGATGGAGGCGATCTTGAGGGCGGTCTTGTACTCGGGGTTCTTCTCGAAGAGGGAGGAGTTCTCGAGGGTGGAGACGAGCTCTGTGGCAAGCAGAGGTCAGCAATTGATGTCACTTCAGACGTAGGATCTAAGACAACTCGCCCTTGTACGCCTGCTCGAACTCGGGCTCGGATGGAAGGTTAGACATGATGGGTTTGTCCGGTACGGTTGCGGTCGTGGATTGGAGTGTGGTTGAGGGTCAATGAGCTCGGACGTGAGTGGAATTAAAAGCTGAAGCAAAAGAAAAAGCAAGTCTGCAAGGCCATGAGCACTGAAAAGCGCCAGATCAACATCCAGATCAACATCCAGATCGAACTATCCCATGCCGAGCCGTGCAGCACAGGCAGGAATCTCCGGTTTGCGGCCGGTGGAAGGGGCAGGCGAGACCATCATTGGCCATGAGGTAGCCACTCCTGAATACAGTCTGGAGGCTCGCAGGGCTGGTTCGAGACCTCTAGGCGTGTGCTTAGGGGAGGTGGTGCCCCGGTATCAATGCTGAGTCCGTGGTGGTTGACTCGATGGAGTGACTGAAGTGACGTTTATGGAGGGCAAATTAGCCTTATCGCTGCCCGCCCATTGGCCGCTTAACCTCCGCCCGCCAGACGTGCAGCCCGGAACCCCGCCATTCATTAAATCCCACTTCTCCCACTCACAACCCGCCTAACCTTTCCCTGGTCGGCACCATGTCGGCCGTCTGCTTGTTCTTTGCCTGAGCACACATTCATTGACTATTGACTATACTATTTACCACATCAGACACCGCTTTGCCCAAGAAGCATGCGGCATTTTGTACTCCGCCATGTGAAGATTTTCTTCTAGTCGCAGTCGACAGGATCCCAGTCCGTCACGAGGTACTCGTCCAACCCGTCCAGCATCTGCATGTCAGATTCCTCAATGGCGAAGCCTCCGACATTGCCGTTCTCTCTGATCCGCTGCTTGGAAACGCTCTTGGGCAGAGGTACGAAGCCGTGCTGCACTGACCATCGCACCATCAGCTGAGCCGGGGTGCACGAGTACTTCTTCGTCAATGACACGATGGTGGGATGCTGCATCCTCAGCGCACGAGCCAGCGGGGCGTAGGCCTCAACGACAATGTCATGCGCCTGGCAGAAGGAAGTGATCTCGGTGCGTGTATTGAACGGGTGCACTTCGACCTGGTTGACGGCCGGGTGTACTCGGGGCTTGGAGGCGAGCAGTTCTTGCAGCTGGAATGCCCACGTGAGAACAAATTTGGTCATAGAGATGGGCACTCTTACATGCTTTACTCCATAATTGCTCACTCCTCCAGTCTTCACCTCTCCGTCTTCAATGGCATCCTCAACCGCTTTCCAAGATTCCAACCTCTTGCTTTTGCCTCCATATGGACTATGAAGGAGGAACAAGTCGATGTATCCTAAGCCACTCTGCTTCACCGACTGTTTGATGGATCTGCGTGCAGCATCATACGAGGTGTTGGTTGCGAGTTTGGAAGTGAAATGGATGTCCTCCCTTTTGAGCGACGAAGTATTGCTTGGGCTAGCGATAAATGCCATAATTGCGGAACCTACTTCGCGTTCATTGTGGTACATTTGCGCCGAGTCGAAGCTGCAAAATTCTCAGCTGCTGAACATAATTCTCTTTTTCGACGTATGAATTCACGCTCGGTATCCAGCCTTCGAATCTTTTTAGTACCCAAAGTTGATGCAAAAGTCTTAAGGAAGGGCTACCTCGAGTGCCCATCTGACGGCGCTGACGGTTTCATGCCCGGAGGTCAAGTAGACTCCTAGGTGAATCTGGGGCATGCTAAGGCCATTGGCCAGCTGCGAATTCCATCAGCACCTTTGTCCGCTGATACAGGGTAGTGGACAAAACTTTAATGCGAGAACCCAAGGACACTGTCTTTCCGGCCATCATGGAATATGGTCCTCTTATGAAAGACCGTTTCTCTCCAGTGTGTGATTCCCGCAGCCTCAAATTATCAACTCAAAGTCTTTGCTTCGCACGATGACGTCGAGCCTCGGCTCCCGGCCAATGAACCGATTACTGGTTTCGGAGTCTTGCATGAGTAGATATTAGACGCAGTAGCATTTCGTTCAATCTAGGAAGAAGCAGAATAAAGAGAGAAGGAGAAACAACATGTATCAATGAGAGGGGATTTGATGAAGGGCGATTGACTCCAAACGGAGACAACCAGCAAAGCTCTGACGACATAGTCTGACGATGAAGTCAGGGATATGTTTTGATACCATGATAGATGGCGTGACATGGTTGCAACAGAGACAGAGAAAAACATGCATACAAGTGAAATGGCTTGTCAGCCTTAGGATGCATGGTTTTCTCGGTTGTGTAGTAGAGGCCCGCGGAAATCAGAATACCAAGGATACAATAGTCTTCATCGTACCTTCTGTTGGGTCATTCTGTGGACTCATGATCAGCATTGTTACGTTATGCGAGACAATGGGTTCTATATGGAGTAACATAGACTCATAGAGGAACGGTACTTTCGTTTATGTGGTTGAATCAGGAGGAAAGATAGGCGCTGCATGGCGCTTGTCCGAACTCCTCCGCCAATGGAAATGTGCCTGCCACGTGATTCTCAATGGACCTGCTTCAGTCTCGGCGTCGGCTCTCCAATGCGGATCAACGTGCTTGAATCATGCCATACGCAATTGCCGTATACCAATGCCATCAAGTGATGCAAAAGACGACGAGACCAAGTCACGACTCACGAATACGCTTCAAGAAGTGCGCCAAGACTTGCCAAACAGGCGAATCAGCAAACGGTGGCTGTGCCCAAGGAGCCGACGGTGGAGGGTTAGAGGATCCAGAACACCACTGAAAAGGCGTCGAAGGCTACTTTGCCAGAGGGACCTCCTCGGTGCTACCACTACCACGACCACCTTCCATTGTGGCTGGCTGAGCCCTCCACTAGCCGCACCAATCCCGACCCTGAAGAGCTGGCCCGAGTCAGTCATTCCAAACACTTGTCATGGACCGCCTTACTCTCTACAACCGGTCTTGGCGCCTTCACGACACCTGCGCAGTCGTTTCCCTTCGTTCCTTCTTGCCATGTCCGCCATTGCCCTGAATGTGTTCCTGCTATGGCATCCTCACCTCGGCAGCTACGGCGGTACACCGCGCATCGCTGAACCCTGAAACGCGTCAGACTCCACAGGCTAGAGCCGAGTACGGCTGCTCCATATCCCAAAGGCCGATTGACCCTTTGCCACATATGTCTATGGAGCCCTGTGAGGAGTAGAAAACCATGGTGAGACAATCCCCGGAAGGAACATTTGCACAGGTCGCCAAGCTCACCGCAAGTGTGCCTTGACAGGCGAACAGCATGGACTTTTCACGAGGCCCCGATGGGGAACCTCGACAGCAGTTTCAACATGCCGCCACATCTGCCTCCGCCTTCGCCAATCTTACGCCGCCAAGTGGCGGCGCTGGAGAGAATGGCCCACCAGCACAACATGCCGATGATCCGCAAGTAATACTTTCATGCGAAATTTGGTGCCCACCAAACACTAATACTTGCATAGTTTGATATATTCGATTGGTACCCTAAATATGAATCATGTCAACGCTATTTCGTCGAGCATGCACAGCAGAGCGCCCCTGTGCAAGCTCTCGCCGCATTTGTCAACGTTGCCCTTCCTTTCCAACGTCCAGTGAATCCCGTAGCAGGTTCCGCTCCACTATTGTCACCTGGTGGTCTCACGGGCCGACCCAATCCTCAACCGCATCAGTCACATACCTCAGTCTCGCTGGTACCCTTCCTTCGTCGCCTAATCGTGACAGGCCTAGACTACCCCGGTGTGCTACATGGGTTTTTTGGTGACGATTGGGCATCTGGCGTGGGTCCACTACATGAGCAAGAACGGAGGAATTATCTCTTCGCCGCCAAGAGTGGGGGGTGGGCTTCTGTGAAAAGGGATTACGACATGCTGCCGTTGGAGACTGTGCCGTTCATGCGTCCGCTGCAAGGGCCGGTCATTGCTGAGATAGAGGCGGCTGAGAAGAGTTGGAGCGAATGGCTTGCTATGGAAGACTGGATGGTGGGACCGAGGGCACCGCAGCATATGGAAGGAGGCGGAGCGGGAGCGTCATCACGAGGAAGAGAGACGAGGTGATCAAGAGAGCGGAGCGTATTGTAAGTTTGCTCTCTCGGTCGTGTACTTTAGTGTTTTAACCTACGCTGCATGCTGCTTGTAGGCATTCATAGTGGTCTCACAGTACACATCATAATGCAACTGATCGAATAGGAAAGTATCATAGTAATTGCTGTTGCATCAAAATTGAATGTTGTGTCTCGCTCTCGCATTTATACACCATTTGAGGCACTCAATCCGAAGTAGAATCTCACATACCTCTGTGAAATTCCGCTGTTCGAGAAGTCTAGACCTGAAAGTGGCAATGCCCGTTCACACACGCGAGGGCTCCAAGCAAGCGATTAGTGCAAGAAACAGAAGATGTACTCGGAGCTTACTCACGATGACCATTTAATCATTGCAGTCTCTGCTCGGATGAAATTTTGACAACGTAGGGGCTAGGTATCAACGGAACACCCTGGCTTCGAAAATTGTCCATCTCTAGCTTCACTATCAATCAAGGTCAATCTCCGGTCTTGATCATTGCTGATTTCGTTAACACCTTGGAATGTGGACAATGTTCGTTTCCAAGCCTTGTGTGCTCGAACCTTTGAATCCCAACCATCATTAGGACGACTGCGACCACGAGCAACATGTTCAGGGAAGGCTGCATCGCGTACCTCAAACAGTATGAGGACGTCGAAGACCGCGTTTTGCGATCCTATTATCTCAATAGAGGAGCATTCAATCATCCAGTGCTAGTGCTTCAGATACAGTCGGACACGACAGAGCTCCTTGTCTGTTTGGTAAGCGTAGCTCTGATCTGGTATCTAACAGTTGGGCTGACAAATTTTGACCACAGCTGACCTCCTTCGGCAACCGTTCTCTCAAGGATCGCTATGGCCGCTCAAGATACAACGAGTACATGGCGATTTACCCACAGCCCACACCAACTGCAAGCTTTCCCCAACTACGTCTGGTAAACGACCACCAACTTAGGAAGCCGGGCTATGTAAATGTTCGGCAAAGTCACCTCATACATCATAGCATGCTCGAGCACTACGACCGACTCTTTCCTGAGTATTTCCGGCTGACCGACGAGAGTTTTGCTATTGTGGCTAAGCGATTCGAGATCGAGCCTGTTGCCGCCAAGCTTCAGCGTCTAGCGTTGGAGGTAGAGCAACTACAGTCTCAGCTCGAAGCTTGTGAAACTCGCCATGGACCCAGTCAACCTGTACAACAGACGACGATCCTCACTAGACCGACGGAGAATGGTATCAAGGAATTTCAGCCTTCTCGAAAACCGCCCGAGCGCCCTGTAAATAAAGCTCCACTGCAAATACTCGTGTTGGTTGCTCTTCTCGGTGCGGTTTGGACCTTTCGACAGAACTCCTTACGAGAGATCATAGACTCATGCAATGGAGGGTTTGCAGCAATCTTGAGGCTTGTTGGGAGTGCCTTGAAATGCATGACGAATGGATTGACAAGCACTATCGGTCTGCTTTTGAGAGATGATGATGGAATGATCCAAGCTATGTTGTAGCAAAGCTACTATTTGTAATGAGCCGCTCGCGACAAGGATCGTTGCTATCAAGAACATCCTCTGACTGAGTTTGGCCTTGTAGCGAAATACAACGGCCGCCTTGTCAATCAACCTGATTCTCTCTCTAAGTACGGACCCCTTGAGAACCCCGATTTGGACTTACACAAATATCTTGACGATAATCAGCCTCACGACATCCAAGTACGCACCGAACACACTATCTCCACACATTCATTAGAACCTCGAATGGCATCTCCACCCTACCGCAAATGTTTCTTCTTTCAACAACCTCGATAGCCCCACTCTTGATTTTCAGGACGAGCAGCCTCTACATAATCACCCACGTCTATAACATCCAATACCATCCGCGAAGTTTCCATTGGGACCTACCTTTTCACGGCGATGCGAAATCAGGTGGCAAGAAACATCAGATCAGCAGTCCCGGTAATGGATGGATCACTGAGCGTGCACAAGTCGTGAGCATTGGTAAAGAGATTGGATTGATTGGGCTGTTTCCAATCTGGGGGTATCAATTGCGATCACAAGATGGTGGACACGCTTATCCGGGAGGAGGACGGGAAGCTAAGCGATATAAAACGGAAATCCTCTAGACTTTGACTCGGGCGGGCTGTTAGAGGCTGTTGAGGCAAGAATTCTGGATGTTGTTTGTGGCCGGAAGGACTTCGTAATTGAGATATGCGAATTTGGGAATACAACTTGGCAGAGTTCCAAACAAATGAGTATAGCCATGATCCATCATAGTCTCACGATTTAGAGAGGGTTTTGTGTTATGATTTGAGCATGTTCCTCTGTACAGGTCATCCACAAGTCAGATCCATAGCTTGCATTCTCGTGTACCAACAAGAAAGCGCATTTCCGTCTTTCATGTCAATCTCCAGCTCATTACTGAACTATGATGAACAACCAGAAACCCTTGGGCAGTATGGTATGCCGGATGACTCACAACATAGGCAACAGGCCAGCGCCTCGCACATAGACGAGTAGATCATTGTTGACTTTTCTTATCGGCTATCTTAGTGGAAAGCACTTAACGCGCTCGACGCGCTAGAAAGCGCGTCAGGCAAAACATACATACTTATGAATCCCACTCCCTCCCTGTCCTTTGTTTGCTACACCACCCATTACGAGACCTGCATACTTTCCCTTCCCCTGCAGCCAAGATGTATGTCTACAAGCGTGGTACGTATCTGCCAATTCGGCTTCCTATGCGTTGTTTGGATGTTGCCACCCAACAGCATCTTCTGATCGAGTTCATGTGGCTTTCATTCATGGAGTAACCTGCATTGCAAATATTCATTGCTAACGCTGATACACAACAGACAATCGTAAAGAGCGGGTGCAATTTGACAAGATCACAGCTCGTGTTTCCAGACTGTGCTATGGATTGGATCCCGATCATATCGATGCATCCGCCATCACACAGAAGGTTATCTCTGGTGTCTACAAGGGTGTCACCACGGTGGAACTGGACAATCTGGTAAGCACAGCTGCCCTTCTCATCCTCCCACCTTCAGTGTCGAGCTGACTCTGCTCAGGCTGCGGAAACAGCAGCCTACATGACCGTCACCCATCCCGATTATGCCATCCTCGCCGCTCGAATTGCAGTCTCGAACCTCCATAAGCAGACAAAGAAGCAATTCTCTTCTGTCATCGACGACCTCTTCCACTACATCAATCCCAAGAATGGCAGGGCGGCACCGATGATCTCGGAAAAGACCCATGAGACTGTCATGAAACATGCCGAAGAGCTGAACTCTGCCATCGTCTACGACCGTGACTTCAACTACCAATACTTTGGCTTCAAGACTCTCGAGCGCTCATACCTCCTCCGTCTCAACGGCAAAGTTGCAGAGCGACCCCAGCAAATGATTATGCGTGTCGCCGTTGGAATACATGACGATGACATTGAAAAAGTCATTGAGTCTTATAACCTGATGTCCCAGAGGTACTTTACACACGCATCGCCTACTCTATTCAACGCTGGTACACCTCAGCCGCAACTCGCTTCGTGCTTTTTGATAGATATGAAGGAAGATAGCATAGAGGGTATCTATGACACTCTAAAGACATGTGCATTGATCTCCAAGACCGCAGGGGGCATCGGGCTGAACATTCACCGCATCCGCGCGACAGGCTCATATATCAGCGGTACCAATGGCTCATCCAACGGCATCGTGCCGATGCTTCGCGTTTTCAACAATACCGCAAGGTATGTCGACCAGGGTGGCAACAAGCGACCTGGTGCTTTCGCTATGTACCTGGAACCGTGGCATGCGGACGTTTTCGAGTTTCTGGACTTGAGAAAGAATCATGGCAAAGAGGAAATCCGTGCCCGGGATCTTTTCTTTGCTCTCTGGATCCCAGACTTATTCATGAAGCGTGTCGAATCGAACGGGGACTGGACTCTCATGTGCCCTAACGAGTCTCCTGGTCTGGCTGACGTTTACGGTGACGAATTTGAGGCCCTTTATGAAAAGTAGATTATCCATCCTCGAAGCAAATCATTGTATACTGACAACGACGTAGGTACGAGAAGGAGGGACGAAGCCGCAAGACCATTAAAGCCCAAAAGCTTTGGTATTCAATCTTGGAAGCCCAAACAGAGACTGGCAACCCTTTCATGCTCTACAAGGATGCGTGCAATCGCAAGAGCAATCAGAAGAATCTTGGCACCATTCGCAGCTCCAACCTTTGTACCGAGATCATTGAGTATACTGCACCAGATGAGGTCGCTGTATGTAACTTGGCATCCCTTGCTTTGCCTACCTTCGTGGACGTCGGTCGCGGCGAATACGATTTCGGAAAGCTGCACGAAGTCACTCAGGTCGTTGTTCGCAATTTGAATACGATCATCGAGGTAAACCACTACCCTGTGCCAGAAGCACGGAAGAGCAATATGCGACATCGCCCTATTGGACTTGGTGTACAAGGTCTGGCAGACGCCTTCCTGGCTCTTCGCTTACCGTTTGACTCGCCAGAGGCAAAGCACCTCAACAAACAGATTTTTGAGACCATCTACCACGCAGCATTGACAGCGTCTTGCGAAATAGCTAGAAAATTGGGGCCCTACGAAACCTATGAAGGTTCGCCAGTGTCTCAGGGTGTCTTGCAATATGACATGTGGAATGTCACCCCAAGCGATCTCTGGGATTGGGACTCGCTCAAGGCCGAGATTGCCAAACACGGTGTTCGAAACAGCTTGCTCGTGGCGCCCATGCCAACAGCTAGCACATCTCAAATTCTCGGCAACAATGAGTGTTTCGAGCCCTACACTTCTAATATCTACTCGCGTCGTGTCTTGGCAGGGGAATTCCAAGTCGTAAATCCCTGGCTCCTCAAAGACCTGGTCGACATGGGACTATGGTCTGACAACATGAAAAACCGCATCATCGCTGACGGTGGCTCGATTCAAAACGTTCCCAACATCCCCGCAGACATCAAGGCTTTATACAAGACTGTATGGGAAATATCACAGCGCAAGATCGTCGAGATGGCTGCCGACCGCGGTGCTTTCATCGATCAATCCCAATCTCTCAACATCCACATCAAAGACCCAACAATGGGCAAGATCACAAGCATGCATTTCGCCGGGTGGAAGCTTGGCCTCAAGACGGGGATGTACTACCTCCGCACCATGGCCGCATCAGCACCCATCCAGTTCACAGTCGATCAAGAGCAGCTCAAGGTAGTCGACACAAACGTCGCACGTTCCGGCGGTGCCAAAAAGCGCGTCGGTCCCTCGGCTGGCTATAATTCAAACTCTCACTCCGCCGTTCCTCGCCCTATGTACCAACGCAAACCATCCGAGCCAGCTATGGGGCCCAATGGTATGCCGACTCCAAGCGCCACACCACCGCCGCCAGTAGCAGAGGACAACAAGAAATCCTCGCCGGCTGAGAAGAAGGATGCTGTTGTGCTTCCTACTTTTAAAGCGGACGTGGATGAGGGTGAGAGCCCGAAGGTGTTGGCTGCGGAGCCGGTGGAGACGCCGTTGAAGGAGGAGGAGGTGTTGAATGATGGGGCGGGCAAGCAGGTTGAGGATGCGGAGGGGAGTAAGGCGCGGGAGGGGAATATTTATGCGCAGAAGGTTTTGGCTTGTAAGTCATCCTGTGATCTCTGATATCCTGGTCGTTTACTGATTTTGTTCAAAGGCAGTATTGAAAACAGGGAGGCGTGCGAGATGTGTAGTGGGTGAGCATGATTGAGGGATGGAATTCTGCGCTTGCCTTGTTGTGGTGCTGTTTTGTTTGTACAAACGAAGGCGTTAATTGATTGGATTTGATACGCCTGTTCATGTGCATCGTGGGTAAAGTACTCTGTTTCGCATGCATCAATTGATGAATCATCCCATAAATATAAAATAACGCCAAAATGTCCCCCTCTTGAAAAAGACCCTGGTGGTCTGCATCCTGCTTGATGCTCTCCCATGAGGCATGCTAGCCATAAAACAAAGATAACGCCGTTGACATTCCCGTCTGATTTTAATAACACCGGCTTCTGACCAATGAAAAAACCCTTTCAAATATCATGTCCCCCTTTATCGAATAATCTCCATCGGCTTTCTCCCGTCCATAAACCTCTCATAAGAAATCCTCCCCATCCTCCTCACTAAATCCCCACCCCAACCCCCCCGTTAAATCCCCATCATCCGATATCAGCACAGCGGTTCAACCAAATATAAAAATTGGGAGCCGCGATGCTGGTATAAGTGATGGGCTGCAATCCGCCCTGGTTCATCTGGTGAGGGATGATCGACAAGGAAGTTGCGAGTTGAGGGGGGGCATCTGACACTTGCAATCCGCCTTGGTTCATCGTTTGTGGGATGATCGACAAGGAAGTTGACTGTTGATGGGGTTTTGACCATTGCGAGGTAAGGTGATATATGGTGACGCCCAATCCGGATTGAAACTGAGCAACTCGCAATCCGCCTTGGTTCATCCTTTGATTGGACGATCTACAGGGAAGTTGCGCGTTGAGAGGGGATTTCGACACTAGCAATCCGCCTTGGTTCATCTTTAATGGATGATCGACAAGGAAGTTGACAGTTGATGGGGTTCGACCCTTAGTGTCTAGATGGGTGGGAGGCGAAGGGCGATTTTGGATATTTGGGTGGGGGGGTGGTTTGCCGTGGTGGAGCTTGAGGTTGAGGGGCTGGCGCCGCTTGGTTTTGTGGTATTGGGGTTGAGAGTGCGGGTGCGGGTGAAGAGGTTTGGGCCAGGGGAGAAGGTATTAAGGGCTGGTGAGGCCGTGAGGTCCCGACTAGTGGTCGACGTACTGGTCGCTGGCCTGGTATTGTGGGGGGGAAGTGCGTGTAGGGACTGTATAGTCCTGATGGATGTGGTGGTTGCCCTGGGATTTGGGGGGCAGGGTGCGTGGATGGCGATGGTGTTTGGCCCGGGATCCTCGGAGGAGCGTAGGTTTGGGGATTGTATGGTGGAGATGCTGATGATGTTATCACATAGGGGGATTGTGACCATTGCGCTCGCGATGCCCCTATATGAGGAGCTTGGGATGGTGGTGTGGAGGTTAGGGCCGCGAATGAGCCTGAGGCTGGTGTTCGCAGTCTGCCGGATGGGGTGGTGGAGACGGTGGGGGGTGGGGCGGCGCTGGATGGGGGTGGCGGTGGGGGGGTGGGATAGTAGAGAGGTGGAGCGGTTGGATCGGCTAGTGTTCGTAGAATGGAGGCCAGTTCTGGATTTATTGTGGAGGTAGATGGTGATGGCTGTGATGGGCCAACGACTTGGTGAGCTCCCTGTCCACCTGTGACTGTGGTGTAGGCGGGGCTCGCGGATGGGTTTCCATACGGGGGAGTATATTGTGCAGCTGCCTGAGATGGCTGTGATGGGCCAACGACTCGATGATCTCCCTGTCCGCCTGTGACTGTGGTGTAGGCAGGGCTGGCAGTGGGATTTTGGTAAGGATTAGGGGGGGAGTATGGAGGAGCTGCAGGAGAGGAGATCGTTGCTTGGCTGGCTTGGAGTGCTTCGGCCTGCTGCCGGTCGAAGTTCGCCATCCTCCGATCGTAAGAGTCGAGCAACTTCGGGCCCGTTCGTCCCTCTGAAGCGCTAGGCGCTTCGTTTGATCTAGCTGCTAACTCATCGAGGCCCTGAGAGGGCGCGAAGGGATTGTACTTCGGTGTCATCCGCTGCTTGAACGATTTTGGCACCCGGATCTCACGAGCCTGAATGGCCCATCGATCGGCCGTCTTCTCCTTCTCCTCCTTCTCCTTCTTGTCCTTCTCCCACTCTGCATCCTTGTCCTCATCTGAGTCTTCGTCCTCGTCCGACTCATCTTCATCCTCCTCTTCCTCTTCCGATCCGCCTTCGACGGCGTGGTGACCGGTATCCCGTACCTGGTCGTACTCGACGAGCCCTTTGGCTCTTAAGAACTCATCGACAGGAAGGTCTAGGTCTTTGTCATCTAGATCATCTAGATCGGATGATGAGTCCGACTCGTCATCTTCAATTGGAGATTTGGGAGAGATGATTGTTGTAGGCTCCGGCTGCTCTGTCTCTTGTGCTGGAAGTGCCTCTGTGTCTTGGCGCGGTCCAGGGGGCGAGTATTCCTCGCGTATTGAGTCAAAGTCGGAAAGCAAAGAATGGACATTTGCAGAAGGGTGCTGGGGGAGCGATGATTGTTCGGGGAGGCTATGTAACCCAGGGAGAGAGGGCCGCTCAGAGACGCTCTGCTCCTCAGGGAGCGAGGATTCTTGTATCAAATCGAGGTTAGGAACCGAGGACTGTGTTGGCGTAAGAGATAGCCCTTGCGCTGGAGTTGGCCCTTGTAAGGAAAGCTGCTCCTGGGAAGGTCGAGAGACTTCAAAGTCCATACCCTCTTGGCTGGCGGGCGCTGGCTGCTCGAGATCCATGCTGTCATGATTGGAGGGCTGGGGCTGGTCTGGCTGCTCAACGTCCATTGTATCCTGATTGGCAGGCTGGGCCTGCTCAAAGTCCATAATCTCTTCACTCGCCGATTGCGGCTGTTCAAAATCCATGGTATCTTGAATGGTCTCTTGAGGATGCTCGGTATCCATACTATCTTGAAGCGCAACCTCAGGCTGTTCGAAGTCCATACTCTCTTCAACGCCAAGGTTGGGCTGTTCGAAATCCATAGTCTCTTCAACGCCAAGGTTGGGCTGTTCGAAATCCATTTGGTCTTGTTCAATAGGACGAGACTCTTCGAATACAACTTGCGCTAGCTGAGAACTCTGAGGCTCTGCTATATCCATTCGGTCTTGGCCGTGATTTTGGGTCTCTCCCGCGTCTATCTGCTGGGCTTGAGTAATCTGAGAGTCTGCCTCATCCATTCGCTCTTGGCTATGGTTCTGAGTTTCTCCCGCGTCTGTTGCTGCAGTAGAAGGATCATGGCTGTTTTCGAGGTGTTCTTCTATCGCTCGCTCCTGGGTCTCCCTATTCCGTCTCCTTCGTCTCAACGATCTTCCGCGCGTAGGCCGCTCCTCAATTTCAATCGGATATTGGGGCTGTGGCTGTGATGCATCCTGCGCTTCAAAATTGAGGACTGCTTCCACCGGTTGTGAGGTCTGAGTGGGCGAGGTCTGTGTGGGTAAGGTCTGAGTGGGTAAGGTCTGAGTGTGAGAGGTCTGAGTGGGCGAGGTCTGTGTGGGAGAGGTCTGAGTGGGTAAGGTCTGAATGGGTGAGGTCTGAGTGGGTAAGGTCTGAGTGGGTGAGTTCTGAGTGGAAACTTGTCCCCTCTCCGCGTCCTCCATCTGAGGATTCTCCCCTGCCATGGAATCTAGTTCGATGGGTGTAACGACGGGAAGTGGGTATTGGGGGTCCGAGGACCCGTCGTCATAGTGATCATCAGAGCCTGGCGTATTGCCATCCTGGTCTGCGAGGGATGGTGGTTCGATGAGAAGATGGCCTGTGAGCGAAATATGATCATTGGATTGCCGATCATCGGTCGACTCGTCTTCCACTCCATTAATTGATGGGGTACCAGGAACAACTGAGACTTGGCTTGGAGGGTCATTTTCCGGATTCTCTGTGGGAGAAGAGGTGACGAGAAGAGATTGATGACGAAGTGCTGTGCCTGTGAACGTCCATCCCAAACCGCTGGAAGAGGGCTCTTCAGGTGCGTAATATTGTCGAGCTACATAAAATCGTGACTGTCGGTGTCGCGCCAATGAATCACTAAGATCGGACGTTCGTGCTCTGAGTCTGGCTACCTCATTAACAGTATCGGTCTGCAGCTGGCGTAGTGTGGCCTTAAGGTCCCAAATCTCGTTGTCCTTTGCTTGCAACTCCAAGTCGTGGCACTTCTGACGTCCGCAGAGAGCGGCCTCGAGCGAGATCCGCCGCCTCTGAGTATCCATCTCCTGGAGGTCCGCTTGGCGGGTTCTTTGGTTCACAGACCTCTCTCGGTCCGAGAGGATTTGTAGAGAAGACCTCAGAAAATGATTTGAGTCCGTGAGTCCGGACAGCTCCCAACCCCAGGTTGACCTCTCAAGCCTGTGGTTTTTCATCGATGTTGACAGTTGAAATTCAAGTGATTGGCAGTGACTCTGCAACAAAACAAGTTCTTTACGATCGCCTCCACCGACAAGCAGTTGCCTCACCAGATACTTTGTGAATTTGATGGAACAGAGAACCTGACTGAGCAGGTCTCGGACCTGCGGAGTCTGAGTAATGAAGTAGATCAGCCATGATATTCCAAGAGCAGCGACAATGCCTCCGACCAGACCAGTGTTGTATGTGCAGGAAATGATGAAGACAGCCAAGAGCAATGACGACAGAATGCCGGTTGTTTTGTTGGTGCGAGAGTGGAACATAGGTTGAGTCCTTGCCGAGCGAAGATCTTCATTGTGAACTTTTGCCTCGAGATGAGGTATGATGGCTTCCTCTTGCAGTACATCGATTCGGTCCGGGATCCTTGTTGGGAGAGCAGTGTAATTGATAAATGGAGTTGAAAAACAAACATCTGCTGTCTGAGGTACGGTTTGAACGAATGGTGTTGATAGACCAATATCTGTTGAGATGGTGCTGACTCGTACCGCCGGAGAAGTTTCAGGAGTTTCTGCCAGTTTGTAGACTCCGAACATGCCTGTAGCCGCTAGGAACGCTGTTGCGAGTTTCCTGGTCTCTCTGAAAGCCATTTTGTGATAAAGACAAGCTGCTGTCGGAAGGTTGCTGTGTCGAGGGTTGTTCTATAGGGATGGGAGATCTCTCCGCTGGATAAAATAGGAAACGTATGATAGAAGGACTTCTGAATATGATTTGCGTGTGATCTTGGGCGTGTGTGTTGATCAGGTTCGAGTTGTGTAGGTTGTAGCCGATGGTAAGTGTGAAGCGTTGAGCAAATGTTTCTGGCGTGCAGTAGAGTGTTCAAATTGCTACAGATCGAATGTGGTGAGGAATGTGTAGCGTTGGGAAGGTTCCAGCGTGTAGCAAAGGTTTTGAATGTTGTTCAAAGGATGATCTTTTGTGTGCAGAATAGACGCGCTAAAGAAATCAGGGGGGTTGGTTATTTTCACTTCACTTCTGAATAAGTAACAATCATCTGCATTGGCCCCACCTATCAAAATTAAGTCATCTCTCCTTCCGAACGCTAGCTCGCTCTCTCATGCCCTGTTGGGAAACCCCACGTTCTGCAGCTGACCAATTGTCCTCCTCGGTGTCATTGATGGTGTTATCACTACTTTGCTTTGTCCCCGGGCTTTCTCCACCTGCATGCTCCTTGTCCTCAGGTATCTGAGGCTTCCCACCCAAGCTGGCAAGCACAACTTCGTTATCTGCGGTCGGGGCGTCCATGACGCCAAGCTCCTTGGCAGTGAATAGCATAGGAAGAATCTTCCAGCGAAGGGGTATCAATGCGATGATAAGGACAGGAAAGCCTACAAAGGTTTCAGTGAGAATAAAATTATTTACAGCCATTCTGCTGAGAGTTTACCAATTCCTGCGATCGTTTGCGATACACCTATTGTTGCGGCGATACCAAATACCTGCCAGAAAAGATAGAACAGTATTTTGTCCTTCGAAATCTGTAGAAGGGGCTCATCTCGCTGTACGAAGCGAGGCTCGCGAATGAGATAAAGAATCTTCGCCATGATGCCATTGCCCTCAAGACCCCCCCACTAAGGGAAAGCATGTCTGTCAGTCACTTGACGTTTCCCAGATCTATGTGAAACTTACCCCAACAACAAAGAAGACACCTCCGAATAATGCCTCCGGTATTAAATTTAGTACAACCAATAAAGGACTAGTCATGGTTCCAATGATGGCAAGTCCCATGAGGAAGTGAGAAACGCGCTGCTCAAAAACCTTGTCAGCAACGATGTCTTGCCGGCGAATCTCTTGCCCATCCACTGCTTTGACAATGTTGAGCTCACTCCGATATTCTGTCAATGATTCGGTATGCACAGGTGCTTGCGGGACCAATCCGTTTGGCAAGGGTATGCCAGTGATGCCGGCGATAAAGCTAGTGCACCCAAGCAAGAAGAAGTCCCAATGGAAGCCACCGGGCTTCTTCAATGGGAATTGCTTCGCTTGGGCAGCTACACTACTTTGATTCTGCAGGATCGGTCAAGGGCTGACATTGCGTAGGATCTCAACTGAACAAGACTCACATGATCATAATAGAATAGAAGCATCAATAGAAACCCGATTGGCAAAGCGACGAAGACCCATTTCACTTCCAGTTTCCAGAATTCGATGAGCCAACCCCTGTCTACTGTAGGATAGAATGCTCTCGTATGAGGTAGCTTATAGACATCTGCCGCCTTCAGCTGGCCTGGAAAATGAGCGAACCCAGTCCAGAAAATTGTTGCAATCTGGTTGGATTCAGCGGCTGGCACTGAGCTCTTCTAGCGTATCATAGCATACGGGGTATGCGTAGTCACCGAGGAAGTTGCGAATCCATGGCCGGAACCACACGCCTTTGCCAACCATCTCCAGCACATAGACCGTGAAGAAAAATAACAATGCAATCGTAACACTCATAAATCCATCGGCAGGTCCATTACTCTCGAACTCTCCAATGAGTAGTTCTACGCCCTTGACTGGACAATAGGTCAATTTCAGGTGCCATGGATGAATCAGGTATGTCGTCACATACTGCAGTAGATGATCCCAACGTAAGCCCCAAAGGACTGACTCGAAAAATCCGTCACGTAGCGCATGTAGTCAGAGAAGTTGAGAATGGCAAATATCCAATGGAAGATCGCTGCCCATATGGCCACCCAAGCCATAAATTGAGGGTACAGGGATGTGTCATGTCGTTTGATGATGTCAAAAATTGTGTAATTGAATAGAGAAATCAGACCGGTAACCCCAACGATGGTAAGTGGTTGGGCCCCCATGGTGCTAAAGACCATACATGCAAGTGCAGAAGAGAACAGTGCTTCGTTGACGCCGTAAAAGCCGCCTGTATGGCGGTTCATGTCTATTATAAATGCTAATGCGGGTAGAAGACTAGATGGAAATCAGTAGATGCTAGTCCTGGGGGAGTTCGGGAATGCTAACTTTACAAAATAAATGCGGACAGTGGCGGCAAATGTTCTATAGGTCCATGCATCTGTAATGTCGCTTCGATAGTAGGGTAATCGCCGTTTGACGTCGTGATACATTCCTCTTCCCGGGCGAAGGACACGATAGGCTCGCCAGCCCCGCTCGTTGTCGAAGTCATACGGATCAGCCTTCTCGGTCGGCATGTTGGTAGCATCAATGAGTACGAAGATCAGGCCGTAATCAGGTCGAGAGAATGGACAGACTCACTCTCATCTAAAGTTGCAATGAAGTCTTCGTTCGATCTCTTGGCATGACGTTTTCATGGCTTGGCAGCATGGACGGGCGGAGGAACGGCAATCAAGACGCGACATGGTGTACCGCAAAATAGCTACCATGCCCTCCCCCATACCCAGAGATGGAGTGAAACTCACGGAAATCAGTTGAGAGGATGAGAGAACAAGGTCCTTCTCTGCTCGGCAAATGACCGCCAAAGGCGCCGTTACCAGTGCTGTGCCTCCCAACAGGAACGTCCTTTGCTTTGTTGGCTCAGCTGCTGGTGCCTAAGCCTCACAGAAGGGATCAAAACAACGTCTTGGAACTTGAGTTGAGAGCCACCTCATATATCTACTAGGGTAAGACTGCAAATCGGATAACCGTGCAAGACGACACGAATTACCAGACATCACCTGCCTTGCCGTCGTGCAAGTTTGGGCGACCACATCAGCATGCTTGCAATACCGCATTTTGTAGCTAGGCTATGGTATGGTGATGCTCCATTACAAAGCGCCAACCCTATCAACTTCCTGGCGCTTCCTTGCGAAATTCAGATTTCAATTATCCAGAGCTGCGACACTTGTGAAGTTGCCAGGCTGGGTAAGCTAATGTGTCATTCTTTCTTTCCGATCGAGCAACACTGACACAAGCGCAGCCAGTTTGGCGCATCAACTCCATGATCTCGCCACTCCTGTTCTGTATCATGACATTGACATCAGTTACCACAATGATTCCCGCATTTGGCCTTCGACGTATGAACAAATGAAAGTCGCATCAAACAACCCTGATAGAAGGTCCTTGGAAGAGGATGATGAACTGTTCCGTAGACAGCAGCTTCTCATCCGTACGCTGAGAGCGCAGCCTCAACTTGGCAAATTCGTGAAGTCGCTCACGTGGACACATCGCACTTGGCCTGACGGACCAGGGGAAGATGACTGTCTTAAAGAAGGTCCGACGTGGGCAGCTTTCAAGACCTTACGTAATATCGAGAAGCTCGACTTTTGTTCCATGGTATCTAGACGAGAGATCCATGCTCCTCCACCACTGTTCTCCTCGGCCAAATGGATTAGTATTGGCGGCCAGATGTCATATGCGCTCGCAACTTCAATACTGCACTCAGTAGATCCATCGAAGATCACCTACCTGGAACTCGATAATCTCCAAGATCTAGGGCAAATACGCAAACACAAAGCGATACCACTAGATCAGGATCTCAGCAAGTTAAGGGAAACTATTTATCCAGATAGGTCCCCTAAGGTCAAGCATCCAGGGTCAATGCGAGACCATTTTCGGTACTTGGAAGGGAAATGTACTGCACTACGAACGCTTGTGATGCGTAGCGTGGGCCAAGACTTCTATCGTGACTGGCTGTGGTCCGCAGTTCACGACGAGAAGCGATATTCCGAATGGGCTCGGTTCATTGACTCTACTGGATCTACCCTACAAAACTTGCATCTTGAGCAGGGCCTAACACAGGAGGATCTTAATCAGCATGGCTGTGCATCGTACTTCTTACGATTTCCACGCCAAAGAGGAGGCCGACCTATGGATCGGAGGTTCATTGAATTTATACTGCCAGTGCTTCTACAAGGGCCTTGGCCTAAGCTCAGGGCGCTGGACATCAGAGGAATTGGCGGGAGAGTCCAAAATTGCCACCGGCGAGGTTGCTCGGATGAAGTTTTCAGCGATATCGAATCCGCAGAATTTCGATTGAAAGAAGCTCTTGGACCGGGGATATCTGTCAGCTGGGAACGAGAAGCAAGTAGGACATTCTTCATTCGCCTTTGGGCTTCTTTATACTACGAGCCCTGAGTCTCCAATCTATAATTTCCGTTGGACCCAGTCGCTCTGATGTTATCGAACCCTTCTCGTTACTCTCCACTCAATGAGCTTTAAGAATACTCTCGTGGGCTTCTCTTCGTCAAATGAGCATTTGAGCTTATTTATTATCTGTCGACATTCAATGTGTTAGCACTATTCCGTGCATCCGGAGATATGTGCCCCTTACTTATTGGGTAATTATTCCAAGTATACTTTACCCATTTCTCTTTACTTGTTGGCCACACGTCTGTACAACCTGGAAGAGCGAATCTTCCAGTGTACTTCCAACCTTGCCACTTGTCCAGACTGTTGAAGAAGTTATAAACCTATGCTACTTTAGTCAAAGACATAGATGCGAAATCGGGGCTCAGGAAAAGCGTACTGCCATCCAACCATAACTGTCTGCATTCTTCGAGCTGAAATCCCTGGTGTACATACGCTGGTTGGACTCTTTTGAACGGATGAACGGATCGTCGCATGAGAATTGGGAACACTCGTACCATCCGTGAGTGTCTCTCGGAGCTGGATTATTAGTCTGCAGTGTCCAGGGTAAGCTATCTCACTAGTCAGCTTTGTCGAAACTGGGAGACCACGCAGGAAAATTACTGTGTCCACTCGTGGAGCATCACTCTGGCCGTTGAGTCTACTTCGTCGAGGGTACAGAGCCCCGTTCGGTCCTGATCTATGTTTGGAGACGTTTGCAAGTCGTCCAGCTGCGTTTGTAAATGCTTCATTCGGAAGAAGGGTGCACAAAAATTGATAAGCCACGCCGTATTTGGCGGCTGGATGCCTCCAACATTCCGGAATTCCTGCACTTCAGATATCCCCATCACGAGAGCTAGTCCGCAACATCAGTGAGATCGCGGGTGATGTTGAGGACAGAAGACCATACCGACCACTCCATCCGCACATTGATCTTCATGTTTTACAATATCGGTGATCCTTTCGGCTACAGTCAAGTAAAGAAGTTGATTACCTCGATCTGGCGCGTTCAAATCCTCTGTACTGTCCAGAACATGTCGAAAATTTTCAGCGGCTGACGTGATCCTATTAGCAGATATTTCCTGTGCTAGGCCGTTCTTCGTGCATACTAGTAGAGATCCATTCAGGATTGGCCGGAAAGTATCGTGTCTATGCGAGACTGTTCCTTGCAATGAATTGCCGCATGCAACTATTGAAGTCGGCCGTCCCTTTCTTCGTGTTCGCGCACTGTGGGCTCGACTCAATGAGTAATTGATACCCTGGAGATCCTGGAGACAAATCTTCCAGCGCTTTTACTGTATTGGAAGCTAACCTTTTTGCGCTAGCTCATGCCTTGATCGCACGATCTCTGGGAAACACAAGGTGAGCCTCCTGTGGAGCCATTCATGGTGTTATTATCAAGCTCAACACGGAATGGGTGAACTTCTCAGGAATCACTCACGGCCGGGTCGATAAATCCGAGAATAGACAGTCAAGTCAATAGCTGAAGCTCTGATTCTCACTCCCGGCAGAAGGAAAGCTGTAGTATCGGTTCCCGCTGTGGAATATCATTTTCCAGTCTTGATTCTTCTATATCTATTCCATTATCAGAGAACAGTAGTCGCGGCCAACGATCACCACCCCAACCGCGTACTGTAGCTCCTAATCCCTTCACCACGTCATCTCCTCACCATCCCTCTCACCATTCATACTCCTCCTCCGGCGTCCCCTCCCGATAATCCCAATCCTTCGTAAAAGCAACCATATACTCCGCCACCAGATCCAAATACCGCTGCATATACTCGTGCGAATAATACTTCGTGTTGAAATCACATGTCAGGCGCTCGACATCGCCCCAGCTCGATAGATGGAAGAGACTGGTTGAATCATTAGTTATTATGTGGATGGGGGGGAGGTGGGGGCGGGAAAGGGACGAACGGAGTCTCGGTGAATGCGTTTATGCAGAGTTGTGGCGCGTCGCCGAGGGTGAAGATTTGCTTTGTGGTTCCGTTGGCTTCTTCGATCCAGTAGTGGTGGCGGATGTAAGGGTCGTAGAGCATGCCTGTTACGAGGAGCTGATTGGGAGGTGGTGGTGTTAGTGAGGGGGTGGGTTTGAGATGGGGGTGTTACGTACGGGTTGGGTCAATTTGGGGAGGTCTTTGGCTGGTGTGCTAGGTGGTAAATCCTGGGATTAGCCTTCTGTCTGTCGATGGAATTAAGGGGTTGTGATTCACCTGTTGACCATGGTCGCATACATTTCCATGACAGTGATGGAAGTAGGCAGGAGGGTCGTCCGCCGCGCGAGACTTTGCGCGTAAGTCTCTTTGGCGATTTTCATTGCTTGAGTCATGTGCTTGATGGTTGTTACGTCGTTTTCTTTGCCGTCAGCTTGTGCGTATTTGATGATGTCTTCATAGATGATCGTGCCGTTACATTGGCACACGGGCCAGAATGGTATGACCCTGAATGCGTATGTGGATTTTAAGTATAGGATGCCTCGCATGAAGATTAGGGGGACGTAGGCTTGGGGATCGCTTTTCGGAGGAGGAGGGTTGATTTTGACGAGTGCGAGTAGCATAGCGGCATGTGTGAGGTGCAGGAAGCTGTAGCCTTTGCCCATTTTGTCTTTCATGGCGCGGTGCATGCTGCCAGTTTCGCGTTCCGTGAAGGTGTGGATGAGTGTTGACGGCTTGCCGAACTCGTTTTCGTCGATCTGCAAGCCCCAGCTATTCTAATCCGAGAAAACGTTAGAATTGAGGTACGTTTTCACAAATCTCGTTATTGGTAATGGAGGGGAACGTAACGATCTGGCTTACCATCATCCGATCGACGCCCTTCAGATGTTCCTTTAAGGCATCATCGTAGACAGGACCCGAAATCACTTGATTGGCGTGCAACAAGTATTTAGCACCATCTAGCACGTAAAACATACTCTCCTCCCATCCTGGTATGTAGACATCGGTCGGTATCGGGTCGTGCTCTTGAGTAAGTTCATAGGCAAGACGATAGAAAAAGCGGCCTACCGTGTTAGGCACGCCGATGCCATCCAAGAAGAGAGGGTTCACATGGAACAGGAAACGCAACTCTGTATCTCCGATCGGAACTTTCATATCTGGTACGTCTGCAATCATGTAGATCACAACCCCATCCTCTCGATGTTTGCTTACTCTCGGAGCTGCAGCCAACTCATCGCGGATCTCCATGGCCGTCCTGGTGCTCATTTCGGAGACAATTGTCTGGTCTGCCCACTTTTTGCCCAATTCCCTGCTATTAGGTAGAGGGTATCTCACAAGACATTTGAGCTGTTCGTCATATGTGGCAAAACCAGCGATCTCAGAGTGATCCCACCTGACGCCCTGCCAAGCCCGGTGTGCCGAACGCTTGAAGTCGTAGAAACTGGTAGCTGCTTTGTGGTAACCTAGCCCATGGAATTTTGCCGTTGTTGAAAAGAACATGTCGTAATCGCCTCTTCGGTTGCGTGCCTCTAAACCTAGGAGGACCTCATTGCCGCACGCACGTCTCGTCCAATATTCAGGGCCATCAGGCTGTAGAGCTCTCCCCTCCTCTCTGTTGATTGGTGGAACTGTTGGCAACTTCATGGCTCGGGGAAGTTATGATGAATCAATGATGGGGTGCAGAGGAGTGGACCATGGGATAATCTTGCAAAAGAGCTTGGCGGATAATTCAGCAGTCGGTGTGAATGGGCGGTTGTTGTCGGTCAATAACACTGCACGTACCCGACTTGGTATACAAAGAAAGGGGCAGCCAGATGCCGACGTGTATGCGTGCTCTTGATTAGTCAGGCTGCATCGGAGATAAAGGGTCCAAGAGTGAACACACAACCTTGTCTCCATTCGATGACACACTAATGCTGGTCCAATTGTACTGGTGTGGCCTCGGTATATGTCTGACCATCCTTTGATAGAGATCATCGCTTGATCAGGAGGTGGGTATCATTTCCTGTAACATGTCTTGCACCTAGACTGCGAAAATTGCATGGGTAATCTGGGAGAACATCATGGGATTAGTTTCTCCAATACTCTGTTTGCGCGGTTTACCTTCCACAAGTGATGTACTAAAACCCCCAATGAAGTAATTGAATCTATGCCTCCATGTGTATTGTTGTTTTTGCCCCTAGTCGGATCTCACCATAACGCAGCATGGAGTTGAATCACCATAGTGTTGACCCGAGCATGATCTCAGAAATGGCACGCTTCGAGGCTCACAGCTGAGCCTGCGATGAACTGAGTCGATAGATGAATGAGTCAATGGATGATGACTAATCGCGATTGAATTTACCTGTCTAGCCTTGCGAAACTGTCTTACACCGCCTGCTGAATAAGCATCAACTTCAATAGTCCATTACTCATCGCTGCTCGCTGCTAGAAATCTGATCTCGAAACTGGTTGCTTGACTCGGATCTTTGGTCCTTGCGTATATAGCCATTTTCTCACCGGCCCTACGTCCAACACGCCCTTCGGAATGATATGAGCATCAAGTACGATGTGACATTGTTCGAACCGATCTCTTAATATCCTTTCTGCCGATTCGTGGCATGTTCGCCAGAAGATCTCGATTTCAGAAGGAGTGTCCTCCCTACCAAACACCGATACCATTCCTGCCCCTTGCACGATGAGTTTGTATTTGCTGCCGCGGAGTTCGACTTTCTCAAGGCTTGGCCATTTGATCAGCCAAAGGAACTTGTCGCGCCACAGATTTCTTAGGGTTTTCATCGAAAAGTTGGTCCAGGCTGCGACTTGCTGGAACTTATCTAGAGATCGAACCTTTCGCCCACAGCACTGCTTCCAACGCCAAACGTCGGCCTCAACGAACATAAACCCTGCTGGTGTTAGGTCGGCGACTGTAAAGCTTAATACGATGCTTTTGATCAAGTTCCTGTGTCTAGGCTGTAGCCCATCGAAATAATTTGAAGCTATTATCAGGGGGCCTGGCTCAAGGTGAAAGATGTTTTGCGAGTAGAACATCTTGTGTCTTTCCTGATACATTGTCCTGCATGTCGAAATGATTTGGAACCCTGGCTGCTGCTGTCTTGGACTTCCTCCAATGTTTACCAATCGAGGGGGTGGGTACTGCGTGTTATGGTCTTTGTCAAAACGGACTGCCGATTCAAGTACCTTATGCTTCATGGAAATAGGAAGTCTATGGGCGATCTTCCTGTAGATTTCTTCGGCACGACCGTAGACCAATCCCCAATGATGTGTGTAGGCTTCAAGGTGCACCTCGCCTGGAATAAGAACATATCCGATTATTCTATCTTGCAGCTCTCGAGGCAGATCAAGAAAGCGAAATCCTGCAGGCTGTTGATCTGCTGGTGGTCAATATATCAAGGGAAGCTCCGAATGGTTTTGTTCTCACGTGAACCGATTTTCGGGGGACCTGGACAATCCCAGTCCGGCCTCTTCGATTGAAGCTCCATCTCATCGTTAAGCGGCTGAGATCTGGGCCGTGGTGCAACGGCCAGCTCTTTCCAATATTTTGCAGCACGGCACCCCCTCCCGATTTTCCTGCCTACACTCCCGTCTGTCTTTCGCCGACTAAGCTCAATCCCAAGCATATTCATGACTCTGGGCAAAATTCAATAAAAAGATCCTGATATTCAAGCTGGCAAAGCCGTCGGTGAATTGAATGAGAAACATTGGAAATCTTCTTAAATATACCGGCGAGTGAGAGAATAAAGGGAGGTTCCCAACGACCGCACATCTGCGCAACTTTGACAGTCGCCTAATCGGAAAAAAATTCCATGTCGAATAATGTGAAGCTCTCCCAGTTTTTGAAACTCAAAAAAATTGGAGACTTCATCTGAACAAGGATTCAAGTGATTGAAGGGCGCTAGACAGTCCAAGCACATAGGAAAGACGTCAAGGCAGATGTACTCAGAGTTTGACTTGGGTCTGGTATGCACGTGTTCAGTCTCCGTAAAAAATGCAAGGCCAAGAGATACACATCTTAAGTTAAGAACGCGCAACCTTACCAAATTCTAGAATTGTACAGAATGCATCATGGAGCCCACAGGGAGATTGAACTTACCTTGGGTGGCCCGATGAGGGTTGAGATTTGAGCTTTGTTGGGTTGGACTGCCCTACCGGCAGCGTATGGAGTGTACGGTTCTCTCTGTGCCAGCCCAATAAGCCATCGTCCAGAGTGACTTTCCGCGCTTTCGACGCCCGAAACGCCCGAGTTGTCTTTGAGTTTGACCTTCGCCTCAAGAATAGGTGGTTCCGGATGTCCCTTGACACCTTCTATTCGAGTCATTGCTGAAGACTCCTAGTAGTTTGTATCAATCACCAGCTCAAGGCACGGCCACCGAGTCTCGGATCATCTCCTCTGATTCGTAGTCTTCAATGGTCCAAGTGTTTCATCCTGTCCATTGCTGGACCTTTCATCGACCCCAGTAAGTTCGTTCGCAGTGCAGAAGAGAAGCAAAAGAGGCAGCAAGTGACTCCTGTCAAGGTTCAGAATACGGACTTGAAAGTGATAAGTTTGACTGATGTGGTGGAGTTTCATTGAATTTGCCACTGTTGATTGGCGGAGTTTGTGTTTTCCGATTTCCCCGCAAAGTACCTACCTACCTACCTACCTAAGGTAGTCATCAATCGCGACTTCCAACAACAAAACCACCAAAACTCAATTGAGACTAGCGTCGTAGCTAGGGTACGGAAGAATAGCGCACTGACCAAGAATTCCTTTCTTTGCCCAGCCCTCCATCGCTGACTTCTAATCCCCATTCTATCATACACTTGCGCAGACGTGACTCTATCTGACCAGCTTGGCGGAGAGGGCGATAATGGCTGCACCGGTGATTCGGCCTCAGGCTCCGAGCACACCATTTCTATGCCTGGGAGACACGACCACTCTTGCGCCCTCGCTCGTACTCAACTCGGATACTGCAATGGTAATGTCAATGTTGACCTTTCTGTAGTCACATGAGGCTATGAGCTGACATCAATCCTACCAAACAGATTAATCTCAATTCTTGCAAATCTATCCAAAATCCTCACCTAAGTCCTTTCCTATCAATGAGCGACCCTCCTTCTGCCCCCGCCATACCTTTCCACCACGCAATGGACGACCAAAACCTTCCGGCCTCTCCTCTTGCAAGCTTTCTTGAGGCTTGAATCTATGATGATAGATTTCATGTCCAAGGATCCTGAGCTATTGTCACGTAGACGAATTTCGCCTGGAGTGGATCGCTCAAGCTTGAAAGGACAGGACGCTTTTCGGCGGCATATAGTGATGGGCCTTAGAGTGCAGTCTTCAGAAACTGTGTATGTGCGAGTTGAACAACGTAGTTCAAGCGGTCGAAGAGCGAGGCTGGGAAGAGAGCGGTGAGATGGCTGTATCATCCAACAGACCGTGGAACCTTGCTTTCTGCAGAAACGTGTTCTTTCCTAAAAGAACGACCAGTCAGCTACGCTAGAGACACTGGTGATGGAATGGAATCATACCTTCAGCATTAGAAAATTCGATCGTCAGATAATCCAAATTTCCGAGATCTTGTAAGGCGGTCTCGACGGTCAGCGCTGCCTCGGACGCTTGCCTTTGGGAAAAATGCTCCGCAATCACTACCGGAGTTTTGGACCTCGAGCTCCTTATCATTGTCCCGGGTAAATGGACGATAAGCTTCACTGTCGTCTTTGACTTAAACTCTACAGGAAGGAAGTACCCCACTATACGACTTCAGCTTTTGCTGCAGCACACGATGCTGCATACCAGATCACTGACTTTTGTACTCCTTGTATTTCTGGGACGTTACGTTGCAGAAGAACATTATGGACTGGTGGTGATCAAGTTGCCAGAGCCGCAAATATTGTAGCTCACTTTGCCTTGATGGCTTGCTCTCTTCGTAGCGCTTGAATGTTATGAGCTGAACAGGCAGCTGCAGCTGTAGCTTAGAACCGTCGCCTATTAGAAGCTCCTGAAAATTTCGATAATCTGGCGGAGCCACCCTTTAGTATGGCTTCTGACTTCTTCATAGAAGGACTAACCTTCTTCTTGCTCAAAATTATATTCGTGTTGTGGAGCTGCTTCCTGAAACTCCCCTTCGTTGAATCTCGGCATTGGTGAGCCGACGCTGGCCAGGCTGCGGATGCTGGCAGCTGAGGATACTGTTGTTAGAGGCGCTGAAGAAATGGTCGATGCATCTGAAGATCTACGCGATGGAGAGAGCTTTTGGGAATACAAAGCACAGTACTCTATGAACTTGACTTTGAATCTGTGATTGGACCCGTACGCTTCAGGGTGTTCGCTGTGTGGGATAACGCGCTTGTGTCGAGGGACTGTGATATTAGCCGAGTCTCGGAGTCTAAAAACTAAACATACAGCAGATGAATTGACTGTTGCAGTCTGATGGACCTCTTGTCACAACATAGCGGCGCGTTGTCTGGTTTTCTCGCCACGACTCTATCCTTGTTATGGGATAAGACACCCGGCTTTTCCTAGTGGCAAAGGAGCTGCCGACCGAGATCAGTCCTCATATTTCCGGGGTAGGGCTGCTGTCAACATAGAGATACATACATCTTGACACCTCTAAGATTATCCATCACAGCTTCTAGTACTGCATGGTCTTGCGATTCTTGCAAGTTTGCCTCCGGAGCTTGAACCAGGGATGCAGGCAGTGATGTCTTTTGAAGATTCCAACCCGGAGAATACGACGCACCAGTAACGGAGCGAGTGGATTTCTGTGATGAATCTGGAGGACTGAGAAAAATCTCCAAGGAGTCGGGAGATCCGACAGCTACTTCAGTCTCCGTACCCTGGCGAGATCCGAGTGGCTTTAAGGTATCCTCATCCCACTCCAAGACATCTGCAAGAGCTTTTGAAGGCCGGAGCGCAAGTGGGCTTGTCTCTGGCGAATGAAAAGTTTTATTGCCTCCATCGTCTCCTTCCAATAGGTATTTGAACTTTTCCGAACCAAGCCCCTGGCCAGAACGCCCCTCTTGATGATTTGGCTTTATACCCAAAAGATCTGATGGTGTTTTCGCTCGCGGACTAGACTGTTCTTGACCTGATCCTAAGCGCGGTGGCGAATGTGAGTATGGTGGTAGACTGCTAGCCGTACCAGCACGACGGGGAGGGCTGAAGCCAATGATAGGAGATGCCGTGACCGATCCTTGGCGGCTCTGGCCATCCTGACTGTGTATTGTCAGTAAGGAAAGCGTCATTGGGAGCCGGTGAACGCCAGAAGACTGACAAGGTCCTGATCGTAAGACAAAACTGGATGGCCAACATCTGGTCGTCAATCTCTGCTGCTAGCTTGGCCACTTTTTTCTCCTGCCACACCAACCGCACCCTCTGGCCAGCGCTTGCCATGGCGCCTTTTCCATCTCCCGTCAAATCCTTGAATGACTTGCTGAACTCCTCGCAACGCGCCACACACTCCTGACAGTCGACGAGGATCGCCTGCAGATTGTCAAGGTCCTGGGTTGAAAAGGAACTTTGCGCATGGTTCTTGAGCACCGGCTGTAGCGATTGCAGCGAACGGTTGAAGCCATTGACTTTCTTCAGGAAGGCTTTGGCTTCATCCGGCGCGTCCTTGAGCGCTTTAATCACCTCGCCCAACTTGAACGCGAGCTGGATCGGCTCGGACACGTTCCAACCTGGAAGTACCATGGCTGGGGTTGGCGTTGCTATCGGTTTTCCAGCAGCGCTTCGACTTTAGAGGTAAAAGGGAGACACAGCGCGCCAGGTGAAGAAGGCCTGCCATCGCCTGAGGAAAATGGCTCTCCCTTCATGGCTGGACGGCAGAGCAGTGCCATGCAGGTGAGTCGATGATGTGTGGGGCTGAGATTATTGAGAAGTGTGGGGAGAGCAGAGGCAGAGGCAGAGGCATGGCAGCTGACGGGATCTACGAACAGGTAGCCACAGAACCAAAGTACTCGTATGTTCTAGGCAAATGCCAAGCGGTGCAGAGTCGATGGGAATCTGCCACAGCGGAATAATACTCAATCGAATGGTGGGTTGCACGTTCCCCACGTGCCTTTCCTATTGGTCCGTGCAACAGAGGTCAGCCAAGACGAAGATCCGAGTCAGCAGTGAGATGGCGCATTTTCAGATCCTTGGCATGCACGCGGTCGCCCCAAACGCGGCTGAGGCTCGAGCTTCGCGTGGCTCAGCCTCGTCTGCCCGTTTGACGATTTCGATTTCGATGGAAGGGCAGCCTTTCATTTCACTCGTCACTCATATTATTTAATGTCTTCATTCTTGTCCTTCTCGACTTCTCCCATCATTTCAATGGCTTGATATTCTTGCCTGATGCTTTGCTCGGGCAGGTTCTCTCGTAGAATCTCTTCATCATCATCACCATCTTGACTCGAGTCCATCGTTGACCGACCATGCAGCTATCATGGCCCCGCTTCTGGGTCGATCATTCGCGAGGCTTCAACTATGAACTGGTGAGAGACGGCGGCGTTGACGAGACAGAGTCATGCTAATGTGACTCTCAGACATGGCGAGAAAGACGCAGCCTGGTTCTAGCCTCAGTCGAGCGATCAGGCTTCGGCTGGTGGATCGTTCTGGTGGCCGGCGTCGGTTTCCTGACTGACGCATATGATGTGGGTTGGCGCTGATGACCCTCAGATTGTGCAGAGACTGAAGAATTGGACCTTAGATATTCTCAATTAATACCATCATACCCATGCTGTCGATCATTTACTGGAAAGGGGAATTTCCTACAAGGTACCAACTCGGCATGAACACTGCAACCTTGTTGGGGTCGATGATCGGTCAGGTGGTCTTTGGCTTTCTGGCAGATCGCTATGGTCGACGCAAGATGTACGGACTGGAACTCATCGTCACGATAATGGCTTCCCTGGGACTCGCAACGGCATCAGCGGGCCTCAACAATTCGATGTCTCTTATCGGCCTTTTGATCTTCTGGAGGCTGGTTATGGGCGTTGGCATCGGCGCAGACTATCCTCTAAGCGCTGTCATCACTGTCGAGTACGTGGTTCAAGCCCTTGAGAGCGCGAGGAAGCTGATTGATGCCAGGTTCGCCCCAACCAAGTATAGAGCTCGGATGTTGGCCGCAGTCTTCTTCTGTCAGCCCTTCGGCCAGCTCATCGCCGTTCTGATGGCATTAGCCGCAACCGAAGGCTTCAAGTCTTACATTGCATCAGCCTCTGCCGCTGAATCTTGCTCTGTCTTTGCAACGGATCCTGCTGGCCAGGATTGTGCACGCACAGTGGATAGAGCATGGCGACTCGTGGCGGGTCTTGGCGCTGTACCAGCAGCTATTGCAATCATCTTTCGATTGACCATACCAGAGTCTGTAAGTGTCTACCTTTGCTATAATGGAGATGTGGACCTCGGCCATCAGCTAATGCTCGATATTAGGTCTATTACAGCCTCGACATCCGAAATGATAGCAACGAAGCCATGCAAGCCAAAGAGTATTTCGGATCCGGGGAAGACCTCGGGCTAGATAATAGAGACTCGGTGCAAACCGACCGATTTGAGCTTGCACCCCAAAATCTGTCAACGACATCTGGCCATGACAAGTCGGAGACCACAGGCAACATGGCTTTAAATCATTCTCATACCAATCTCCGCCCTGCTCCTCGGCTTCAGCTTTCTTCCGATGATGCCTACTCGCAGGATGGAGCAGCGGTCGTTGAACCGCTTGAAGATCCTCATCCAGCCCAGGCCTCTCGCGCCGACTTCTACAAGTATCTGTTCACTGACGGCAATTGGACTGATCTTCTCGCCACCTCTGCTAACTGGATGCTGCTTGATTTTACCTTCTTCATGCTGGGGGTCAACAGCTCGAGTTTTGTTCCTACAATGTTCGGGGAGACTCCTGGCCCCTCCACTGCGCCATACAAATTATTAATATGGAACCAAAAACACACCATGGAGTCGACTTCGATTGGAGCCCTGCTTGGTAGTGCCCTTTCGATATTCGTGATGCATTGCTGCAGCAGAAGAAAACTCCAGACGTGGGGATTTTTGATTCTCGGGCCGCTCTTTGTGGTCGTCGGTGCTTTGTACATTACTCTGCCGACAACTAATGCGCATGTCGCGATTGTGGTCTTCTACGGGATATGTCAGCTTTTCTATTATCTTGGTACGTTGGACTGGCCCAATCTGCAAAGTTTGCGCAATCTAATTTTATACAAGGTCCAAATACGACCACCTTTATTGTAAGCTCCAAGCCGTTTGAAGTTATCAGCAATCAATTGACAAAGGACAGATACCGGCAGAGGCTTTCCCGACCAGATATAGATGCACTTGCTATGGCATCTCTGCCGCCAGTGGAAAGCTTGGTTCGGTCTTGGGCCAAATTGTCGTCACAAAGGTTACTGAGCCCAAGCGCCTAGGCCTTACGCTAATATTGTGAGATCGCTTACCCGTTGACCGATATGATGCTGATTGATGCAGATTCGTAATTGTAATGCTGGTTGGCGCGGCACTTTCCAGATATCTCACGCCGGAGACTTGCGACTCGAATGGGAGAAGTCGCAAGTTGGAGGATTTGGCACAGGGGAAGGCGTATCGGAAGGAGATGGAGAGAGGGGAGCGGGGGGACGAGGAGGCACGAACTAAACGACAGTAATGATTATGATAATGCAATCAATTCTTCTTATGCAACTACCTTCGGAGGTGTCAGGCGAGTATTTATACTAATACATTTAGGTGAAGAAATTACATTTGTTTGCCAAGAAAGAAACGATACCGTTGCTCCCCCATAGCAGGGAATCGCTATTGGGCGAGCGATCTTTCAGATCCTCTCTGCCGTCTCAGGTACGGAGGTCCTGGATAGCGTATTAATAATACCCGAAGAGGCGGGATTTTAGGGAAGTCCTTGTAAGCTACACAAAGCTCTTTAGTCTGGAGGTCGGCCGTGGATTTAGGTAATGTCGCATTGTCCGGATATACCCTATAGCGCCAGACGAGCTCTCACGAAACCTACCGCAAAGGATATGTGAGCAAATGCATCGCGGAGTTTGGCTTCTGAGATTTTCTGTGCTGGAATATTCAGAACGTTTGTGGACTAAAGCCAAATCAAACAGCCCCATGAACTCGCTTGATTTGACAGTGATCCCATCACAAATACCTGTCATATTGCTCGAAAAGCGGGTTTGCAGTCTTCCTCGTCCTTGCGGGATTTTTCGGCAAGGAGTCGTGCTCAGAGCTTGGATTTGGAGTGTATTCTGTGGTGAGGTTATCAATGAGTGAGAGATTGATGGTGTGTGAGCGGGAAAAGATGACGTTGAGCGCTTCTGAGTTGATGGGATGTTGGTATTGTTCTGTATCTTCTGGTCTTGTGGGGGCAGCTGGGTTGGGGTCTGGTAGAGTTGATTATGGCGAACGAGGGCAGGGGATTTCGGGATGTAGAATTTATTGTGCGACGGCGGCTCTTCTTTTGAATACGATTTTTTCGAAACCCGGAGACTTTCGTGATCACTGTCGTCAACTCCAGTCAGACCCATCGACTCCATTGATCCAGTCAACCACATCGGTCTCTGAAATCTTCTCTCCGTCCTCATCTTTGCGGCTTCTTTCTCTTGGGATACTTCAACCCTAACCCTAACCCTAACCCCGTCACCATTCCCGTTTTCGTCGCTGAAGGAGTCCTGATCTCGTTCTCCAACTGTTCGTCGCTTCCTCCACACGTCGGCATCATAATAACCTATTGATAGGACCTCGCTTGTTTCCTCATCCAACTTGCTCCAGATAGGTAGTCGCTCTTCTTCGCTAACAGGGTTTCGAGTGCATCCGCTACCCATGTCTTCGATCTCCCCTGTTAGTCTTTGGAAAATGGAACTCATACTGCTTGTGATGTGGAGACTATGTTAATAGATGGCCGCGCTCTTGCCCCGATCATCGATGATCCAGATGGCTGTGTTAGGAATTTTACAGTTCCTGTTTGACGTCAGACTTTTTAATTTGCTTAGAGGAACTGGTTTTCTACCATGTGGTTATCTCCATCCGTTTCCTTCCTATCTACCTCAAGTAAGACCCCAACATCGCATTGGCGGATCAAGATGCAGTCGAATAAATGTATACAATCTTGGGATTC